>OIYF01000014.1_pt1 | contig 118915 bp, 102 predicted proteins | sample 1587971 | NCBI WGS metagenome assembly OIYF01 (sample SAMN03283248) | human gut metagenome | biome: human-associated habitat; material: feces | host: Homo sapiens | place: Peru | collected 2012 | reverse complement strand
TAAAGGTACAAAATTTTGATTAGACTACCAACTTTTTCTTTTGCTATTTTTCGAAATCCTTATCCCGAACTGGGGTAACAAAATAGACAATCAGGAGAATGTCCACAACCATCAACATTTCCATTCAGGAAACTTCGGTAATTTTTCTGATTAGTAGCAATTTTATGACGGGACACGCAGTTCATTCAGCTACTGTTTGTTGGTACTCTCAGCTTATATCATTAAAGTTAATGGTCGTACCATGCACTCAGAAATAGAATTTGTCCGTAATTTTTTTCGTCAAAACTTTGGGGATAGTTCCGTGCAACAAGCCGAGTAAATCCTATTGCAACTATTTGAAGAGCAAAAGACAGTAGGTCCATACATGTTTAAAGAAATAAACGAAGCTAAAGAGATTCTATATAAAGAATGCGGATTATAGGCCTTGTGGCTCATATTTCGCTCACACCCCCGTCTTCTATCAGACGATAAAACGTTGTCTGTCGCGCATAATGGCAGACATATTATGGCTCGCCCAATCTATCAGTTGTTCTATGATCGGCAATAGAGACTTAGCACGTTCCGTGAGCATATACTCTACCCTTGGGGGCACTTCTGCATATGCTTTACGAAACACATACCCATCCATTTCCAATGTTCTCAACGTGCTTGTAAGCATCTTTTGGGAGATGTCTGGTATTTGCTTTTTCAATGTGCCAAAACGCATCTTTTCTTCTTTGTTGAGTTCATAGATTACCAATAGCGACCACTTATCTGCAATGTGTGACAACACATTTCTGATAGGGCACTGCGGGAAATATGGGTCTTTTACTAAATATTTCATATCTTTCTGATTATCAATATTAGGCTATAAATGTAACTAACTTTCCACAATAGCTCTCACAACAAATGGTTATTGATTGTTAATTTCCAAAAAACAAGGGGTTTGATAATCAGCATTAGTTACCCAAAAGTAACTTATCCACCAAAAAGTGCCTTCTTGTCCAATCACAATTTTTCGCCTAATTTTGCAGTCAATTAAACATTATTTATTAATAAACGAATTTTAAAATGAGCGAGATTAAAACGATTAAAAAAGCGGACAATTTTACCGCAGTCGATTTTGGCAAATTAAATGAATTGTCTAACTATGTATTAGAACTCGGACCAGACATGCGTATACCAGGCAAAGTATTTGGTGGGAAAGCTGTCAATGCTACAGGAGGCGAATTTTCCTTCCAATGTTTTCAGCCCAATACAGAAACCGGCTTCCTCCACTCTCACAAAAACCATGAAGAATTGTATTTCTTTTTAAGCGGGAAAGGCGAATTTCAAGTAGACGGAAACATCTTCCCTATACAGGAAGGAAGTGTCGTAAGAGTGGCTCCTAACGGACTTCGTTCTATTCGCAACAATGGCACATCACCTCTTATAATGCTCTGTGTTCAGTACCGTGGCAATACTTTTACCCAAGAAGATGCCATTGACGGAGTGATATCACAAGACAAAGTAAATTGGTAAAAAACATATAAAGAGGGCGTGGTTATGGATATTAGATCCTTACCACGCCCTCTTTATATTGTATTTCTACAGTGTGTCTATCCCATCTACCTATTCTGAGGCTTCCGGTGTATCTGTTGTTTTCTTTGTTGACTTGCGGGTGCTACGGCGCTTAGGTTTCTCTTCTACAGGTGTTTCAATCTTTACACCTGCCAACTCTGGATCTATCAAGATACGGCCACAATATTCACAAGGAATAATCTTCTTGTGCATTTTGATGTCCAATTGGCGCTGAGGTGGAATCTTGTTGAAACAACCGCCACAAGCATCACGTTGAACATAAACGATGCCTAAGCCGTTGTGAGCGCCCTTACGTATCCGCTTAAACGAAGTCAGCAAACGGGTTTCTATATGGGATTCTATCTCTTGAGCCTTTGCCTTTAGCCGGTTCTCCTCTTCACGAGTTTCCTGCATAATATCATCAAGCTCACTACGTTTTTCCTCAAGGGCTTTTTCGCGGTCTTCTATCAGCTCTTCGCTTTCTGCCATATAGGCTTTTTTCTCGGCCACCTTAGCCACAGCTTCGTTTATTTTCTTCTCACAAAGCTGTATTTCAAGGGTTTGAAAATCTATTTCTTTTGTCAGAGTGTCATACTCACGGTTGTTCTTTACATCATCGAGTTGTTGCTGATAACGTTCTACACTCGCTTGAGCCACCTGCATATCACCTTTCTTTTGGGTGATAGCTGACTGTATTTCTGCAATTTCTTTCTTTATTTTCTCCACACGTGTGCGCAAGCCTTCCACTTCGTCTTCCAAGTCTTGCACCTCAAGTGGGAGTTCACCACGTAATGCACGCTTTTCATCGATAGCCGACAAAGTAGTCTGAAGCTGATAAAGATTTTTCAGCTTCTCCTCAACAGAGAGGTCTTTAGGATCTTTTTTTGCCATAACAATTCGTTTATTTCTGTTATTTGTTTTATTTCTTCTGCTTATAGATAATGGATGGGATTGGTGCATTGTTTTGTCATCACACAACGTACTGTAGGGCAATCCTGCTCAATAATTTCGCGAAAGATTTCCATTGTAAAACGTTCGCTCTGATAATGGCCTATTGCACATAACTGTATCACTTGTTCGTAACCAAAAAATTCATGATATCGTATCTCTCCTGTTACAAACGCATCGGCATCAGCCTCTACTGCCAAATCTTTAAATTCCGCTCCAGCTCCACCACATAGGGCCACTCTCTTTATTTTGCGAGAAAGTAACTCATTGGCTTGAACACAGGCTACTCCAAACCGTTGCTTCAATAGCCGAACAAAGGTTTCCGCATCCATCGGTTTGGGAAGTTCTCCCATTATAGCCACTCCCCCACGCACCACCTTTGCTGGAGATGGGTTTGAAACTGTCACTTCTTTGACTGCTCCCAAGAACTTCACCCTTTCAAGGCCTATCTTTTGCGCTATTTTATAGTTTACTCCACCCTCAGCTTCGTCCAAATTGGTGTGCATAGCCACTATCGTTATATCGCTTTTGATAGCTTTTGCTACCGTACGTTGCACATAGTCTTCGCCTGCAATCCGTGCCAATTTATGAAAAATCAAAGGATGATGAGCTACTATCAGATTGCAACCCTCTGCTATCGCTTCGTCAACAATAGCTTCCGTCACATCTAAACACAACAATGCCCCTGATACTTCCGCCTCTGTCAGTCCTACCTGCAGGCCGGCATTATCAAAGCCTTCCTGCAAGGGCAAAGGCGCGAAACGTTCAAGGGCATCCAAAACAGCCTTTATTTTCACGCTATTATACGTTTATTTTCTATTTGGATGCAAAATTACTACTTTTTTTATGTTTAAGCTGGTATTGCTTCAGAGTTTAAGTTTTTTTATCATTCTCCCATTATTTAGTGTTTTCAAAAAATCTTTAAAACTTCCAACAGGCACAAAAAAAAGGTTGTAACTTTGCATTTCGAATGGACAACTATACTTTTCTTACCCACGCTCCTGTTCATCATGTTATACTGAAAATGGCCATTCCCACCATCATCAGTATGCTTTCGACAAGTTTATACAACTTGGCCGACACTTATTTTGTTGGACAACTCAACACACAATGTACAGCTGCGGTAGGGGTTTCATTCTCTGTGATGGGCATTATCCAAGCTGTAGGGTTCTTTTTTGGCCACGGATCAGGCAACTACATCTCACGTAAGCTTGGCGCAAAAGAAACGGGGAAAGCTGAGCAAATGGCTTCCACAGGCTTTTTTCTTAGTTTGTTGACGGGTCTACTGGTAGCTATCGTTGGGCTTTTGTTTCTCAACCCTTTGTCTATAGCCCTTGGCTCCACTCCCACCATACTTCCATACACAGAACGGTATTTGGGAATCATTCTGTTAGGAGCACCCTTTATGACTGCTTCTCTCACGCTCAACAACCAAATGCGTTTCCAAGGCAATGCCTCTTATGCCATGTGCGGTATTTTGTCGGGAGTTACGTTGAATGTATTTTTGGCCCCTTTGCTCATCTTTGTGTTCCATTTGGGAATAACAGGAGCAGCTGTTGCCACTTTGCTTAGCCAAACGTTTGGCTTTATAATGTTGTTTCTCATGAGCCGCCGCAAGCAAAACATCCGCATACGAATGGTCAATTTTACACTGACAAAGCCGTTTTTAAAGGAGATTGTATTCGGAGGAACCCCCTCTTTGTCGCGCCAGGGACTTGGATGTGTTTCCACCATTATGCTCAATGTGGCGGCAGGTGGCTATGGCGATGCCGCTATTGCCGGAATGTCCATAGTCACTCGTCTGTCTTTCTTTATCTATGCTGTTGTAATTGGCATAGGACAAGGATTTCAACCGCTTTGTGGGTTCTGCTACGGTGCCCACCTTTATAGCAGAGTTCGTGATGGCTTCTACTTTTGCGTGAAGCTCGGAACAATCTTTATGAGTGTTTTTGCCGTAATAGGATTCATCTTTTCCGAACCCATCATTGAACTTTTCCGTAGCGACCCAGAGGTAATAGCTGTAGGCGCCGTAGCTCTCGATTGGCAAATCATTTCCTATCCGCTCATCCCCACCATCGTTGCCACCAACATGATGATGCAAACCATCAGGAAACCAATTCGCGCCAATCTGGTTGCAGCGGCACGTAGTGGTCTTTTCTTCATCCCTCTCATCTTTCTGTTGCCCCATTTTTTCGGATTATCAGGAGTGGAAATGTGCCAAGCATGGGCCGACGTGTGTGCCTTTTTACTATCATTGCCTGTCGCCCTCAGCGGTTTTAGGGATATGAGAATGCAAAGGGTTGATAATCAGACACTTAAATAACATCATCTAAAACCCTATTTTTTAGCTCCTAAAATCCCGTGTTTTAGAAGCTAAAAGAGCCGGTTTTAGGTCCTAAAAAGGCTGGTATTGGAAAGTAATACTTAAACCATGAAAATTCAATCGATAAACCGACGGGTTATCTCACCATATTTATCTATGCGGCGATCACGCAAAAAAGGCCACCAACGGCGCACCTGTTCGCTATGATGCAAGTCTACTTCAACCACCGTTATCGATTCTTCGGTATCCGAAGCCCGAAAAAGAAGCTCACCTTGAGGACCTGCCACAAATGAACTTCCCCAAAACTGGATTCCACCCGTGACTCCTGAAGGATCAAATTCATACCCCACTCTGTTTACTGCCACAACAGGAAGCCCGTTGGCTACGGCATGTCCACGTTGTACAGTTGTCCAGGCTTCACGCTGACGCTGCTGCTCCTCTGGTGTATCCGTGCTTTCATAGCCTATCGCTGTAGGATAAATCAAGATTTCTGCTCCTTGCAATGCCATCAAACGAGCTGCTTCTGGATACCATTGGTCCCAACAGACCAACACTCCCAACCGTCCCACAGAAGTATCAATGGGATGAAAGCCCAAATCGCCTGGCGTAAAATAGAATTTCTCATAGTATGCCGGATCGTCTGGAATATGCATTTTGCGGTATTTCCCCGCTATGGTTCCATCACGCTCCATAACGACAGCCGTGTTGTGATAGAGGCCTGCCGCACGACGCTCGAACAAGGACGTCACTATCACCACCCCCAACTCACGTGCCAAATCTCCATAAAACGCCGTAGAAGGACCGGGAATCGGTTCTGCCAAATCAAACAAATCTACCCGCTCTTCTTGACAAAAATACAGGCTATTGTGCAGTTCCTGCAAAACAACAAGTTGGGCACCACTGCCCGCAACCGACCGAATCGCTGCGGCAAGTCTTTTCTTGTTGTTGACTACGTCTGGGGTGTTGTGTTGTTGTATAATACCTATTTTCATACCTTGTTTTTCCTTTTGTCTTGTAGTTGTTTAACTTCTCGCACTCCGCTTACATTTACTTCTATGGGAAATTGCATCGTACAGCAATGCAGCGATCCGTGTTGGCGTATCACCGTAAGACTATCTATGGGAATGATTTCACGCTCTGGGAACGCTTTCCCCAAAGTTGCCATAGCCTCTCTGTCAAGCTCTTGCTGACCGTAAGTGGGGCACAAGACAGCTTCGTTCAAGACAACAAAGTTTGCATAGGTGGCAGGCAGGCGCTCTTCTCCATCATAGATGGCTTTGGGTAACGGCAACGGCAACAGTCTATAGGCCTTTCCGTCTATGGTTTTCAGCAGTTGCAACTGTTGCTCCATCTTTTTCAAGTCTTTGTAATGACTGTCATTTTTGTCGGAACAAGCCACATACAACAACGTATCGTCAGGGGCTATGCGCACCAACGTGTCGATATGCCCATCCGTATCGTCACCTTCCAAATGTCCATAATCTATCCATACCACACGTTCGCAATGGAAATAGTCTTTCAGGCACTGCTCTATCTGTCCTTGCGAACGCGGCTGATTGCGGTTAGGAGCAAGCAAACAACTTTTTGTCGTAAAGACCGTTCCCCGTCCGTCACTTTCAATGGAGCCTCCTTCCAAGACAAAATCATTATGGTTTTCGTAACGACCGGTAATAGCACGCATGGCATAAAGACTACGATTGATGGCGTTATCTAGAACAGACGGGAACTTTTCGCCCCATCCATTAAAACGAAAATCAAGCAACGTTGGTTCTTGTGTGTCATCCACCAAAGTAAGAAATCCGTGGTCACGGGCCCATGTGTCATTGGTAGGACACTGATGATATATCACCCGCAGAAGTTGCTCAGGGGATAATTTTTTGGAGAGTTGCGCCTTCACGTCATCGGTACTGGGGGAAACCACCACCAACCTTTCATGCTGAGTGATGGCATCAGCCATCTCTACATAAGTCTTGCAAATGTCATCCAAATAGCCGTTCCAGTCAGTAGCCTCGTGGGGCCATGTGAGTTGAATAGCGCTTTGGGGATGCCATTCTGCTGGAAAAAAACTTTTTCTATTCATTAGCAGCTGGATTATCAACATTCTTCTTGCCGAAAGAAGGATCTATTTTAAGGAATGAAGAAACGAGGAATGTCACCGAGCAGCAAGCCAATACTATAATAAAGAACATTCGGTAGCCCACCTGTTCTTGAAGCCATCCGGCAACAAGACCTGGAAGCATCAAGCTGGCTGTCATAAGTGCAGTACACAAAGCATAGTGGGACGTCTTATACTTGCCTCGACTATAATAAATAAGGTAGAGCATATAAGCCGTAAAACCAAACCCATATCCAAACTGCTCTACAAAGACACATATGTTTACAATCACATAGTTGAATATTGAGGACAAGTCCGGAAGAGCGTAGCTCAAATAGATGTAGACGGCATCAGGGAGGGTTATGGCACAAACCATGGGCCATAACCATTTTTTCAAGCCGTTACACGATACGGCCAACCCACCGAGAATTCCCCCCAGCGTCAGCCCCACTACTCCCACTGTGCCTTGAACGAGCCCTAAGTCTTGCGGTGCCAAGCCCAAGCCTCCATTGTGTCCTGCATCCAACAAGAACAAAGTAGACACTTTAGCCAGTAATCCTTCCGGCATTCTATAGAACAACATAAAACAGATGCCTGCACATACCTGCGGCTTTTGGAAGAAAGTGACCAACGTATGCACGAAATCTTCCCATATTTGACTGGCTTCCACTTGCATATGTGGCCGGTCTTCCTTTGGCAAAGGCAAGATGTAGCGGTGATAAAGCCAAAGAGCTATAAACAATCCGGTGATTCCGTAGAACACCAAACTCCAAGACAGACGTATGCTATTGCGAAAATATACTTGCAAATCACCTACTATCATGACCAATACGCCCTGTCCGAAAATCGTTGCCAAACGGTAAAATGTACTGCGGATGCCCACAAAATAGGCTTGTTCGTGCTGATTAAGCCCCAACATATAAAAACCGTCTGCAGCGATGTCATGTGTTGCGCTACTGAATGCAATCAAGAAGAACAGAGCAAAAGTGGACTGAAACCAAAAACCGGTAGGTATCGTAAAAGCCACACCAGCCAAAGCAGCTCCTATCAAAATCTGCATAGACAAAATCCACCACCGCTTGGTTTTCAAGATGTCTACAAACGGACTCCATAACGGCTTGATTAGCCATGGCAAATTAAGCCAAGAGGTGTAAAAGGTAATTTCCGCATTACTTAGGTTCAGTTGTTTGTACATCACCAGCGAAAGGGTGGTCACCACAACATAAGGCAAACCCTCTGCAAAGTACAACGTGGACACCCACGCCCAAGGATTGATCTTTTTCATTCGCTTATTAATAGATTTTCTTAATTTCCGCACCTTGATAATAGTGCAAAAGAATTTGGTCGTAGCGATAGCCTTCAGCCCCCATTACAGCTGCCCCTATCTGACAAAGCCCGACACCGTGGCCCCATCCAGCACCAGCCAAATGGAACTTCTGTGGTATGCCATTCTCTACATCCAACTTGTCTACCACAAAAGCGGAACTGTACAAATGGCTTTCGCTAAGAGCACGTCTTATTTCAAGCTCTTTTCCTATCGTAAAGGTGAGTTTCGTCCCCACTATGCGCAACCGTGAGATACGCCCACTTTGTCCTCTCTCCAAAGGAATAAGATCGACAATTTTGCCAAAATCCATCTTCAGCTTTCCACTTATCAACTTCGAAAGTTCTTCTTGGGTATAATCTTTATGCCATCGGTAGAAATCCGAGGTCTCTTGGTCGTAATCGTTGAGCACCTGTCGGAGAACCGTCTTGTCTTGCGTATTGCAAAAAGAGGGAGGCTCTGACTGTATCCAACGGCGGGCTTCTTCCTCCTGCGTCAAGTCTATTGGTGAACCTTTCCCTTGTATCAAGTCACGCACACTACGCAAATAGGGTTTCGGCGAATTTTCCCAACAATACTGGTATTCTTCCGTTACGCCGCCACAACACTTTCCGAAACGGGCATCACAGATTTTTCCTTCCGAAAGCAAGACCTGCCCTCGCGTTTGGCGAAGCGCTTCTTCCACATGTCTGTTGTTGGCACGGGTAATGCCTTGATAGCGCTGACAATGGTCGTCTGCACACACATCAAAGATGGTATGGTCCTCTCGGTCATACCAGCGCACCAACTCGTCGTCTTTCTTTACAAACGAGAAGAAATTGTTGGAACCCGACTCTGTTCCTTCTTGGCGCTTGTGCATTTGTGCCAGCAACCAACTCCGAGAAATGACCGCATGGGCTTTCAGCAATTCCAAAGACGATGTTGCACTCATTTCACTCGAAATAACGCTTGCCAAATATGCCTCCACAGGCAATTCGTTAATAGCACAAATCTTGTCAGACTCCACCACTAAACGGAGCATTCCTTGAAACGTTTGTCTTTCTTTGCGTTCCCAATGGAAGCCTATTCCTATCGTAACATCCTCCAATGAGAAAGAAGCCGAATGTGACTGAGGCACAAAACACAACTCACGATATTGGTTTCCATTCCAAAGAATTCCCCCTTCGGAAAACTCTACCACTTGTGCTCCTTCTATAGATGTACCTTTAGCCGAATAAGGCTTGTTTAGGCTGAAAGCTATACGCTGGGCACTGACAATTCCAACTGACACTTTCGGCTCTTTTGTCTTTACATTATATGCTTCTTCCGTCAAGTTGATTGCCAACAGTTTTATGTTGTGAACCACTTGTGAAAGTTGGTCTTCCGTAATAGCCACTTCTGAAAGAATCGTCTGTAACTGTTCTGTTGTCAACCGTTCATAATCTTCGGCACGGGGAGTAATGACAAGTCCAGACATATCGAGGGCGCCCGGACTGACCAAAATTTGTTCGTCACCCTGAGCAAAATAGCAATCGGGACGATGTTTCCGGCGCGGGAACACTACAGAAAAGAAAGTTGCATCTTGCCGCCAAGCCACAATGTTCATCATTGGCTCAGTGTCGTCATCTTGCCATGGCAAGGAGTCGTAGACATAACGGAACAACCGCTCGTCATGGTCTTGGCTTTTGCTGCGTATAAGTATAGCTGGACAAGGATAGTCGGAGACCACCGATATATCCTCACCTTCTGCCAACGTGTATACAACCGTCAAATTACGGCTCAGCCGTTGCCACGATTTTTGCAATGGCAACACTCCACTTGTGCCTGCCTGCAAGTGCATATGGTCGGGTGCACTCGCACCGCATTTTGGTCCATTGTAGAAAACCATCAGCTCACCATAATCATTCAAGAGCTTATGAATTTCTCCATAATTTGCCAAAATGGTCTGAGAAATATGTTCTTTTGCCGGTATCGTATAATGAACCGGCAGTATAGGGAACGGGTTGACAAGCAATTCAAACTTTTTGTCAACTACTTTTGAAATCTGTTCTTTTGGCCGATTGGATGCGCAAAGAAAGCAAGGCCGCTTTGCTATAGTGCGTTTATCTATCTTTGCACCCGTACTTACCATACGAGCGGGATTGAACTGCACCACAAAAGTGTTGTCTCCTATAGGCAACTCACGCTGTTTTACGCTTTGCAAGTCTCTGAATCGTTGCTGAGCAGCTTCCCACATCTCCATTTGGCGTGCAAAAAAGCGCTGCAAGCTCCCGTCTTCAGTTGGATGAGACCCGTTTGCTGCCATTTGTTTGCGAGCCTGTAGCTCTATCGTTCGCAAACTGTCTTTATAGAAATTGTTCGCATTAACCTTTTCCTGACTTAAGGCTGCATCGCTGTTTCCTCCCCATCGACGGCACAGATACAGTTCTTTATAAATTCGCCCTATGCGATAATGACGACAAAAGGCCAAACCCATGGCATAATCTTCCCCATAGCTGGTATTCGGAAACTGTATTTGGCGCGCTAATGGTGTAAAAAATGCACGAGGAGCACCAAGCCCGTTAATGCGTAAAGCATTGTTACAACCATTTTCGTCGGTCCATTCGCTATGAGCTATCAGTCCTGGCGGCAACGTGTGCAAGTCGAAATCGCACATTCGGTAAGCACCTATTATCATTGCTGCCTTTTGAGAGTAGAACGCATCAACAATGTGTTGCAACGTCTTTTTTGAAGAATAGAGATCATCACTATCCAGTTGCACCGCAAAACGACCGCAACGGTTGTCATTAATAGCTCTGTTCCAACACCCTCCTATTCCAAGATCTGTCCGTTCAGGAATGATGTGGAGAAGCCGATTATCCTGTTCGGATAGCGCCTTAAGCAACGCTGTAGTTCGGTCTGTGGAATGATTGTCCACCACTATCACATTGAAAGGAAAGGACGTTTGCTGAGCCAACGCTGATTTTACAGCGTCTTGTATGGTTTTTTCGCGGTTGTAAACAGGTATAACCACTGTCGCTTCCACGTCAAAATCTTGCTCGTTAAAATCAGGAGCGCTATAATCTGCAGTACTCACCAAAGCTCCCACTTGACGTAAATGTTCTGTAACGACGTGCTCCATTTCTATTTGCACATCCCTATTGCGCGGGTCAACATAGTCAAATTGTTTTTCGCCACTTTGGCGTAAATCCAACTCATGTTCTGTGTACAAGTATTCATTGAGGTGCGTAATCTGCCCTTCTCTACTAAGAAAAAGCCGAAGGTCATACCATCCGGCATAACTATAGGATGTTTCTTGACTGATGCCAGCATACTTGTGCAACCATTTGGCGCCAACCAAAAGCAACGAGCCAAAATCGAAATCGTCCCGAAGACTTCCTTCCTGATATCCTATCAACGGATGACGAGTGATACAACCTGCCCCTATGGAATAGTGGTTAGCATAAACTAAGGCAGAATTGGTGTCATTGGCTACATTCAGCAAACGCTCTAAAGCATAATAGCCCAACTCCAGCGGTGTCGTCTTAAAATAAAGCAAAGCATAATCGGCATCCGTATTTTCGGCTATACTAAGCATCGTATTGGTAGACAACAGGTTGTCAACAACTATAAAGCTACAATTATCGGGAACTTGATGGTGCATCGCAAAGGTTTGCGACACCAGCAAATAGATGTGCTGAATGGTCTTACTCTGCCTAAACTGCGGTAGAATTGCATTGATGGAATCAATGTTTTCGCAAGGCAGAAAACAATCAATTTGTTTTCTCATTCCAAGTGGTTTTTGCTATTTTGGATGTGATTTTCTTGCAAAGTTAACATAATCGGAGTAATCAGCAAAATATAAAAATAGGAAAAAGAGCATGGAAGACGTTTTTACCCATTACTACAACTACGCCCTTATATAGCCTAAAAGAAAAACAAACAATCTTGGCTTTTATTTCACTTATTTACTGTAACTTTGCGCCTATAAATAATGTATAGGGATATGGAAGCAAACAAAAAAAGGCTATTAGGTATGACTTTGCCGGAAATGAAAGAGGCTGTAAAAGCCTTGGGAATGCCAACTTTCACCGGAGCACAAATTGCCAAATGGATTTATGAGCACCATATCACTTCTATAGACGAAATGACAAACATTTCGAAAGCCAACAGAGAAAAGCTGAAGGAACATTTGGAAATTGGATGCGCAGCTCCAATAGACGCCCAACAGTCGGTTGACGGCACGGTAAAATACCTTTTCCCTACCCAATCGGGAAAATTCGTAGAAACCGTTTACATACCGGAAGACAACAGAGCTACACTATGCGTTTCGTCACAAGTGGGTTGCAAAATGAATTGCTTGTTTTGCCAAACAGGAAAACAAGGCTTTGAAGGAAGCCTTTCTGCCAACGAAATACTTAATCAGATATATTCCGTACCTAATGCCGACAAACTTACAAATGTCGTTTTTATGGGACAAGGAGAGCCCATGGACAACCTTGACAACGTTCTAAGAGCTACCGAAATATTAACCGCTGACTATGGCTATGCGTGGAGTCCTAAACGAATCACCGTGAGCAGCGTCGGAATCAAGAAAAAACTACAACAGTTCTTGGAAAAAAGTGATTGCCACGTTGCCATCAGTCTTCACTCGCCTATACACGAACAACGAGAAGAACTTATGCCAGCAGAACGGGGAATGGCCATTGCAGACGTGGTAGAACTGCTTAGAAAGTATGATTTTTCCCATCAAAGAAGGTTATCATTCGAATACATTGTCTTTGGTGGCGTAAACGACTCGATGGCTCATGCACGAGCTATCGTAAAGTTGCTAAAAGGACTTACATGCCGAATCAACCTTATTCGATTTCACCAAATCCCCAATGTTCCGCTCCATGGGGCCGATGACAAAAAGATGATTGCCTTTCGCGACTTTCTAACAGAGCATGGCATATTTACCACCATCAGAGCAAGCAGAGGTCAAGACATATATGCAGCTTGCGGTCTACTTAGCACTGCTAAGAAAAACAAGAATGAGTGACTTACTTAAAACCGGATTTCTGTCCCTCATCATACTCGCTTTCATGGCTTGTAAAGGCCAGCGAATGGCATTGCCACAAAGCGGAGGACGCCCCTACGAAGTACTTATCGTGGGTGACACCTCGCATATCATACAGAATCTGCTAACGAAAAATATGCCAGGTTTGCCACAACCGGAGCCTATGTTTGACGTTTCTTCAACCAGCAACTCACAACTTAATGCAACAACCCAGTTGACAAGAGCCATCGTAATTGTATCGGTTGACAAGAAGAAATACGCCCATACAAAAGTGAGATACGACTATAACGTTTTCGCTTCACCACAAATCATACTCTATGTGTACACCCCTTCTGCCATAGCACTAAAAAGATTTCTCAAAAAAAACGGGGAAAAGATAATCGACTTATTGGTGAACGAAGAGATGAAGACTGAAATAAGTTCGCTAAAATTACACCATAATGCTCAAGCCGAAAGCGTTATTAAAAAACAATTTGGCATCGACATTCTTGTACCAAGCACACTTGTGGCAAGCAAACAAGGTGACAACTTTGTTTGGTTGTCTGAAAGCGGGACTTCCGGAGCAAGCAATTTATGTGTTTATATTACGCCACAAGGCTCCTTTTTACACACTCGGGACAGTGTAATGAAAAACAACATTCCTGGAGAACAAAGGAATATGTATATGCAAACTGTAGGAAATAGCATTACAAGGCAACAATTATTAGCACCTAACGACACTAACACGCATAGCACATCTTTCTTATATAGAGGACTCTGGGAGATGAAAAACGATGCAATGGGTGGGCCTTTGGTTGCCCGTACACTTTCTTTTGGCAATAAAACACTCACCATTGAGGGATTTGTCTATGCCCCCGGACAAAAGAAGAAAAACAAATTACGGCAATTGGAAGCCGTTCTCTATACACTCACAACAAAACAATTTGAGAAAAATGGAAAATAGATTACCACGCATTGCTATAACGCAAGGAGATACAAACGGTATTGGATTTGAGCTAATTTTCAAGGCTCTCGAAGATCCAACAATCTTGGAGATTTGTACACCTATTATATATGGGTCACCAAAAGTTGCAGCCTACCATTGCAAAGCTCTTAATATACAAAGCAACTTCTCCATCATTAATAATGCAGAAGACATCGTTGACGGTCGCATCAACCTCATGGCCACTACCGATGAAGACATAAAAGTGGAATTAGGCATTGCTAGCGAACTTGCAGGAGAAGCAGGACTACAAGCTATAGACAAAGCATTGGAAGACTATCAAGCAGGAGTTTTTGATGCATTGGTTACCACTCCGCTCGAAAATAATAAAGTTTTCCAGTTTAGTGGACAAGGACGTTACATCGCTGACCACATTGACTCTTACAACAACGAGTTTACTATGCTGGTGAGCGATTCGCTCCGAATAGCTTTGGCTACACGCTACTTACCATTAAAACAAGTTGTTGAGAACATAACAACAGAAGCCATCACAAACAAGCTGGAGAATTTAAGCAAAAGTTTGCAACGGGATTTCCGCATTTCCAATCCCCGTGTTGCACTCCTTTCACTCAACCCAAAAGCTGGAGAAAACGGACTTTTGGGAACGGAAGAACAGGAAATACTTACCCCTGCAATTAATAAATTGAACGAAAACGATGTCCACGTCTTTGGACCATACGCCACTGATTCCTTCTTCGGTAGCGAAGATTGGCAAGCATTTGATGGCATTCTAGCCCTCTACTACGACCAGGGCGTAACTCCTTTCAAGTATTTAAACGACAATGAAAGGGCTTGCTTCACTGCCGGTTTGCCGTTAGTACACACATTCCCCATTACAAACGGATGTTTGGAACTTGCAGGCAAGAACGAAGCCGACGCTTGTTCGTTACGGTATTCCATTTTCTTGGCCATTGACCTTTTCAGAAACAGGATAGAATATGATACTCCCATGGAGAACCCGCTCAAAAAGTTATATAAAGAAAAGCGGGAAGAAAACGACCGGACACGCTTTTCCATTCCCAAAAAGCGAGAAGACAGAATGCCTAAGAAAAAAGAATAAACACGTTTAAGAGTTGTGATAACAATATCATGAAAAAGAAGTATCAGAACGCTTTCTTCATTTTCGGGATAATTGTCTTGGCTTTAATGGCCTCACAATTAGACTTTGCTGCCACATGGAACAGTTTAAAACATGCTGGATACTGGTTTTTGGCAGTTGTTGCCCTATGGTTGTTTCTATACATTTTCAATACGGCTTCATGGTATCTCATCATAAATAGCCAATACAAAGAGAACAACCAACAAGAAAGTTCCAACAAACAAGCTCCCATAAAGTTCTGGTGGCTATACAAAATAACCATTTCCGGGTTTGCACTAAACTATGCCACCCCAGGCGGATTGATGGGAGGAGAGCCGTATCGCATTATGGAACTATCCCCAAGAATTGGTGCAGAACGCGCTTCATCCTCGGTTATTTTATATGTCATGACGCATATTTTCAGTCACTTCTGGTTTTGGTTGCTGTCTTGCATACTCTTTGTTATGACACAAACAATAACAATTCCAATGGCATTGTTACTGTTGCTAACCGCCAGCATTTGTCTTTTGGTCATATCCTTTTTCCTAAAAGGATATAGAAAAGGACTGGCTGTCAAAGCAATGAACATATTACGATATGTCCCATGGGTAAAGAAATGGGCCTTTCGCTTTATAGAGACACATCAACAACAACTCAACAACATCGACAAACAAATAGCAGCCTTGCACAACCAAAACCATAAAACATTCTTTTTAGTGGTCTTGTTGGAAGTGGCTTGCCGCATTTTAAGTGCATTGGAAGTTCTTTTCATCCTTTTAGTGCTTTATCCTCAGGTAAACTATATAAATTGCATACTAATCATTGCCTTTACTACGCTTTTTGCAAATCTACTGTTCTTCATGCCACTACAACTTGGAGGACGTGAAGGAGGCTTCTTGATGTCAGCTACAGGCTTAGGACTGACATCAAGTGCCGGCATCTTCGTTGCGCTCATTGTCAGAATCCGAGAATTAATCTGGACAGGGATAGGTCTCTTATTAATCAAGCTTGAGAAAAAAGAAAAAAACTAAATTATCTTTCATTGTGGCAATCTTATTAAATAATTTATGTAATTTTGCTCTTTACATATGAACACAACAGAACTCCAACGAATTAAGCAACGATACAATATTGTCGGGAACTGTGACGGACTAAACCATGCCTTGGATGTTGCCTTACAAGTAGCATCCACTGATTTGTCTGTTCTTATTGTCGGAGAAAGTGGGGTCGGAAAAGAGATTATCCCCCACATTATCCATGATAATTCGCCCCGCCGTCGTGAGAAATATTTTGCCATAAACTGTGGGTCAATACCAGAAGGAACCATAGACAGTGAGCTTTTCGGGCACGAGAAAGGTGCTTATACAGGAGCTATTGGGGAAAGCAACGGCTATTTTGGTGTTGCTGACAAAGGAACCATCTTCCTTGATGAAGTCGGAGAATTGCCATTGGCAACTCAAGCACGCTTGTTACGTGTCTTGGAAACCGGAGAATACATTCGTGTAGGAGGACAGGAAATCCGAAAAACCAATGTTCGTATAGTTGCAGCAACCAACGTTAATATGCGAAAAGCTATCAGCGAAGGGAAATTTCGTGAAGACTTGTACTATCGTCTCAATACTATTCCTATTCAAATTCCACCATTACGCAATAGAGGGAATGACATTGTTTTGCTATTTAGACTCTTTGCTATGCAAATGGCAGAGAAATATCATTTGCCCAAAATAACACTAACAGAACCAGCTAAGGAAATTTTACTAAAATATAAGTGGCCCGGCAACGTTCGGCAACTAAAGAATATCACCGAACAAATGTCGGTATTGAGCGAAAAAAGAGAAATAGATGTTGACACTTTAGGGAAATTCATTCCGCAAGACGAAGAAAGTACGCAGCTTGCAACCATTAAGGGCAATGGTAATCACAGTTATGAAAGCGAGCGGGAAATTCTCTATAAAATTCTATATGAACTCCGTGGAAATGTCACCGACTTACGACGCGATCTAAATAACATGAGAAAGCAGTTGAATGATGCCCAAAAGTTGAATGTAGCAGTTGACTATCCCAACAACATTTCGCAACAACAAACAACCAATTACCCTGTAGCCCATTCAAGCTCCTATCCTATTGTTCCTTCCAACATGAGCAATAATGCTGCAGAAGATGCGGTTGCAGAAGAAGTGACAGAGCCACAAAGCTTAAACTTAAACGACATAGGAAGACATTTAGTGGAAACCGCTTTGAATCGCAACAACGGCAACCGAAAGAAAGCCGCCCAAGAATTGGGTATCAGCGACCGTACCCTCTATCGTAGAATAAAACAATATGGACTTGAAAAATAATCCTTTGCATTTATGAAACTTACACATCTTTACCACCAACATAGCTTGCAAAGAATTCTACTTTTATGGTCCTTTGTTTGCATTATAATTTTCGCTTGCTCCTCTTGTTTCACTTATAAGTTCAACGGAGCGAGCATTGATTACACAAAAACAAAAACAATTCAAATAGAAGACTTTCCCATCCGATCTACATATGTTTGGGGACCAATGGGGCCAATGTTCAACAACGAACTGAAAGACCTCTTTGCAAGCCACACGAAACTACAACAAGTTCGCAGGAATGGAGACCTAAAAATAGAAGGAGAAATAACGCGTTACGAGCAACGGAACAAGTCGGTTAGCAGTGAAGGCTACTCCGCCATGACGGAACTGTCCATTACTGTAAATGTCCGTTTTACCAATAACACAAATCACAAGGAAGATTTTGAACAACAATTCACAGCTACCCAAAGCTATGAAACCACAAAAAGTCTTAGCTCGGTCCAAGAAGAACTTGTTACACAAATGGTAAAAGACCTCACAGAACAAATATTTAATGCAACAGTAGCTAACTGGTAATAAAGCAATGAACAACCTCACGCATCTGTTTAAACATCCCGAACTTCTCAACAAGGAGACTTTATACGATCTCCGTTCTATCATTGCGCTGCACCCCTACTATCAGCCAGCCCGCTATTTGCTATTGCAAAATCTGTTTCTGCTACATGATTCTTCCTTTGACGATGAGTTACGGCGTGCAGCATTATACATCTCCGACAGAAACATTCTCTTTCAGCTAATTGAAGGGGCACACTATCAATTACAAAAAGCGCCTTCATCACCAGCCAAACAAGAAGTTGGCAACGAAGAAGAGACTGAAAGCCAAACATCAAAAGACAACCGGACAAATACCCTTATCGACAATTGGCTACAATCGCTACCTGCCAAAGAAGAAGAAAAAACAGAAAAGAAGGCAACTACCTATATTAATCCAGCTACCGATTACATCAGTTATATGCTTGAGCATTCCTCTCAAGAAGAAGACAAAGAGCAACCACAACTGAAAGGCCAAAACCTCATTGACGACTTCATAAAGCAAGATAACGGCCGTCCCCAATTGCAGGAAACTCTCGAATACACCCCAGAAGAAGAAACAAGCTCAGAAGAGCAAGAAGCACAAAGCGGCGATTCCTACTTCACGGAAACACTGGCACGCATTTATATTAAACAGGGCCGATATTCCAAGGCTTTGGAAATAATTAATCGATTAAATTTGCTCTATCCAAAAAAAAATCGTTACTTTGCAGACCAAATCCGTTTTTTAGAGAAATTAATTGTAAATAATAATAAATAAAACAGGAATATGTATCTTTTATTTGTAATTCTTATTGTGATTGCATCCATCCTTATGATCGGTATAGTTCTTATACAAGAATCTAAAGGAGGAGGCCTTGCATCCAACTTTTCTTCATCCAATCAAATTATGGGTGTACGCAAAACTACTGACTTTATTGAGAAAGCTACCTGGGGGCTTGCAATTGCCATGGTTCTATGTAGCATCGTTTGTGCCCATGTAGCGCCAACAGCCACTACCGACCAAAGTGTTATAGAGAAAACAGCGGATAGCAATACCAATCCTACGAACATGCCTAACTTCGGGGCAAGCCAGCAAAAACAAGCAGCTCCTGCAGCAAACCAGCAAGGTGCAAATGCCCCTGCAGCAAACCAGCAAGAAAGCAAACAAGCTAAATAATAAAGAAAAAGTACGTAAAATATTTGGTCAGTTCAAATAATTTACGTACTTTTGCACTCGCTTTTAAGGCATATAAAAGCGGATACGGTGGACGTAGTTCAGTTGGTTAGAGCGTCAGATTGTGGTTCTGAATGTCGTGGGTTCGAGTCCCACCTTCCACCCTTAAAAGAAGCAATTGAATTTATTTCAATTGCTTCTTTTATTTTTTAATTTCCTTTTTTTCTTTGGCAACACATTCAAGCGAAACGCTTAAATGTGTTTTTGGCGAGACTCCCATCACCAAGAATAAAAGCATCCAAACAATATATCAAACTTCTTGTTCTGGTGCCAATCCTTTAATATAGGTACAAAGAATTCCTATACCTTTTTGGTTCTCACCTCCTTGCGGTATGATAAGGTCTGCATAACGCTTCGTTGGCTCGATAAACTGCTCGTGCATTGGCTTCAACACCTTCAAATATCTGTCTACAACCATTGAAACGGTACGTCCGCGGTCAATCGTATCCCGCTGAATATTTCGGATGAGCCGCTCGTCTGGATCCGTATCTACAAATATTTTCAAATCCATCATGTCGCGCAACTTCTTATTTAACAACGTCATGATTCCCTCTATAATAATTACAGGCTTGGGTTCAACATGTATCGTTTCCGGCAAACGATTACATTGTAAATAACTATAAGTAGGTTGCTCAATGGCTATACCGTGACGCAAGTCGTTTATTTGCTTGTTTAAGAGCTTCCAGTCGAAGGCATCTGGATGATCAAAATTGATGGCATGACGTTCTTCTTCTGTCATTGACGTCGTGTCATTATAATAGCTATCCAGAGGCACTACCGCCACATAGTGAGGTGGCAAAGCCTCTACTATCTTTTTTACAACTGTCGTTTTTCCCGAGCCTGTTCCTCCAGCAATACCGATAATCGTTACTTTCTCACTCATTTTGTTCATAGAATTTCGTTAAACATCTTTTTGTAATAGTCCGCCTTCTTTTCTATTGCCATAGGATAGGCTCTTGAAGAACTGGGCATTCTGTAAAGACGAATATGTCTGTTTGCATACTCAAACGTTGAGAATTCTCCCATCTTGAGCTTCTCGCATATCTTAAAATGGTCAGTAAACAACTTAGTTGCAAGTTGTCCCGCCGTTAACACTCCTTTAAGAGCTGGCAATCTATCCAGCAATTTATCCAAATCAGTGGGCACTACCACCTTCAAGTCTTTATCAGAAGCCGTACCTTTAGTTCTACATACCTTATAGGCCGTATCATATATGGCAACATGATGGGTTTTCAAAAAACCTTTTAGCCTTGTCATATTCCAGGATTTCAAATCATCATTCATAAAATAATTCTTATCAGAAAAGAACACAAGACCAAATATTCGCCACATATCGTTTTGAAAATTGGGATAATACCAAGGCATACTCCATCGCTTTTCAGCAGGAGGAAAAGTTCCCAACATCAGCAATCGGGCCCCTTGCGGCAACCAGGGTTCAAACGGGTGAGTCTCTACCAAAGGCATTTACACCTGTCTATTTTATTTCTTTTGCCAAATACACTACCACCGGCAAGTGGTCACTATACCCATCAAGCCAAACACCGCCAGCTGTTGTACGCTTGGTATTTCCTTTGTATTTGCCTTCTGTTTGGAACAAATAGTCACGACGGAATATTTGGTTGCTTACATATTTCAAAGAAGAATAATCTTTCTTTCCTTCATAATTGAGCATATTGGGGGTCATCACTATTTGGTCAAACAAGTTCCACGCACCTTGATATTGCAACGTTCCTGTTCCTTTCTTAACAAGAATGTTGTACCATGGGTTATACATATCGTCTGCACCGACTTCGTTTATTTCCGGCTTTGCACGCAAAACTTCATGCATACTCTTGTTGGTTGGATCGTCGTTCATATCCCCCATAACCATAACTTTTACCAATGGGTCATCAGCGAGCAACGAATCTTTCAGTGCTTTCACTTGCTTGGCCGCCAATTCGCGATAGTAGGAGCCTGCACCACGGCTTGGCCAGTGGCAAACAACAAACGTAACATGTTCACCTGCCAACTGTCCACTCACCGTCAGAAAACCGCGAGTAGCCCGTGCACTATCTTTTGGCAACTCATAAACATAAGGGACCAACTTGACATTCTTCACAACAAACAACTTGGGATTGTAGATGAGAGCACAGTCGATGCCTCTTTTGTCGGGGCCTTCTATGTGACAAAACTCATAACCGCGCGCTTTCAATTCCGGCTGACTCACCAAATCACGCATAACGTGGTCGTTTTCCACCTCACTAAGACCTATTACTGCACACCCTATGCCTGGAAGTCGGTCTGTGCCCATTTCCGACAAAACGCGAGCCATATTATGAAGCTTGTGAGTATACTTCATTTCATCCCAGTGGTAAGAACCGTTTGGCAAGAAATCATAATCATTTTTGCCCTCATCATGAGTATAATCAAACAGGTTTTCTTGATTGTAAAAACCTATTGCATAACCGGCCAGCTTTCTTTGAGCAGATACACAAATGCAGGAAAGCGCCAACAACGCCAAAGTCAATAATTGTTTTCTCATTGTTATCGTTATTTTTGTTTTGCAAATATCGGTATTTATTTCCAATAAAATGCATGTTTCACGAAATTTTAATCAAAATTTGTTTTACTTTTTAAAATATATTTCGTTACTTTGCAAACATATAATACAATATAAATCAATAACATTCAACTATGCAGAAAAAGCTGAAACTTGCAGTGATTGCCCTTTGTAGCACGACAATGGTTGCAGCCCAAAACACTATTGAGCAAAAAACCAACGACATGCAAGAAGGTCAAACGGCCAACGTTATGGACGAAGGGGCTTTCACTTTTACCGAAGCGCAGTTGGGAGAAGACAATGACATGAATGACAATGTCACCATTCTCAACTCTAGCAGCAATGTTTATGCCTCCGAAGTGGGCTATCTTTTCTCTCCAGTACGCTTCCGTTACCGGGCACTCAACCAAAAATATAATGACGTTTATATTAATGGTATTCCAATGAACGACATGGAAAGTGGCCAATTCCGTTACTCATTGGTTGGAGGACTTAACCAGCAGACCCGCAATGTAGACTTTGCCCTTCCTTTCGAAGACAACAATTTCTCAATGGGAGCTATTGCCGGCAGCAACAATTACAACTTCCGTGCAGGTTCTATGGCAGCAGGGCACCGTCTCACCCTGAGTGCCGCTAACCGCAACTACACCCTTCGCGGCATGTACACCTATGCTTCCGGATTCAACCGCCGTGGCTGGGCCATTGCCGCCAACATAACATACCGTTGGGCAAACAGAGGATATGTTGAGGGAACATTCTACAACGCTTTGTCCTACTTCTTCGGCGTACAGAAGCGATGGAGCAACGGCCACTCTCTGTCTTTGTCTACATGGGGCAATCCCACAGAGCGTTCCAGCCAGGGAGCCTCTACCGATGAAGCCTATTGGTTGGCCAACGACCGCTACTACAACCCCTATTGGGGCTATCAAAACGGTCATCGCCGCAACAGTCGCGTAGTCAACGACTTTGCGCCTTCTGCCATTTTGACTTGGGATTGGAACATTGATGACAATACGAAGCTGACAACTTCTTTCTTCGGAAAGTATTCATTGTACAAAAGCACCAAACTAAACTATAACAATAGCGACAATCCCCAACCCGATTATTGGAAGGCATTGCCAAGTAGCTATTATGACGTTTGGGACGAAAGCGACACCTACAACCGCTCGTCAAATGCTTTCTCAGACTGGACAAACGCTTATAATTTCTGGACTGCAAGCAAAGCTAACCGCCAAATCAATTGGGATCGGCTTTATTATGCCAACGAGCAAGCTTCAAAGAGCGGTGCAGATGCACTCTACTATGTGCAGGCCAAGCACAACGATAATCTCATGTTCAGTTTGGCTTCCACACTCAACAAACGCTTTGGTGACAAAAAGCAATGGAATTTAGGCGTTGTTCTCGGACAAAACAATGGCAGACATTATCAAACCATGGAAGACCTTCTTGGGGCGAAATCATTCCACAATATCAACACCTATGCCCTTGGCAACTATCCCGCTAATAGCGATGAGGTACAATACGACCTTAACACAATGGGGCCAAATCGTACAGGAAAATTGGTGTACGAAGGCGATAAGTTTGGTTACGACTACAGTTTGATGACAAGACGCGCCATGGGATGGAGCAGTTGGACCGAAACTTTCAAGACCATTCATTACACCGTAGCTGGCAAATTGGGCTACGACAATATGTATCGCCGTGGTCACATGCGCAACGGTATGTTTAAGGACAACTCTTTTGGACGTAGCAAAGAAGCCAATTTCTTAACCGGTGGCATGAAGTTCTCAGCTACCGTAAGTCCAGCTAATGGCCAAGTGCTCTCTTTAGGCGTGGGGTATGAACATCGTGCGCCACAGGTGACAACCGCATTTGTTTCTCCTGAAATGAATAACGACTTTGTAAACAACTTACGCAATGAGCGCATTTTTAGCAGTGAAATCAGCTATCAATACCAAAACAGTTGGTTACATGCCAATTTGAGCGCTTATTACAACCATTTGACTCACGTAACAGAGTGGCAAAACTTCTACTTCGATGACGAGAATTCATTCACCTATATTTCCATGTCCGGCATCAAGAAAGACTATATGGGCGTTGAATTAGGCATGAAATTTAAGCTAACCTCATACTTGGACTTGAAGACAATAGGAACCATTAGCGATGCCAAATATCTCAACAATGCCAATGTTGTCTATATGAAGTCAAAAAATGCCGAGCTCAAGAGCGATATGGTCATGAACAAAGACATGCGTGAAAGCGGCACTCCCCTTACTGCTGCAAGTGCTGGACTCAGCTTCCACCAGGGCGGATGGTTTATCGACCTTGATGCAAACTATTACGACCGCATCTATCTTTCTTACTCGCCAAGCTACCGTTATCAGGGAACGCTTACCACAATGGGCAGCATTGACAACGACGGCAACTACATTGTGCCCGACCAGGCAAAAGGTCATGGTGGTTGGATGATTGATGGTTCTATCGGAAAAAACATTCGCCTAAAGACTGGCAGCCTTTCCATCAACTTCACCGTTTCAAACATTCTCAACAACAGAAGTATCGTATCGGGTGGTTACGAGCAAAGCCGAAGCGACTATACTGTAAGTTCAAACGGAACGATGAACAACCAACGCGCTTATAAATTCTCACGCAATCCAAAGAAATATTATGCCTTTGGCACAAACGGAATGCTCAATATCGCATATAAATTCTAATAAGCAACGGACATGAAAGATCTAAAATACATTATCATAGCAGTAGCTTGCATATTCCTTGCATCATGTATGGGTGAGGACTATGCTGGAGTTGAGTTTCCGGATGGAACCGCTGCTCCATATGGCAATAACGCGCTAAAGGAAACAAATGTTCTCTCTATAGCACAATTAAAGGAAAAATACGCTTCGGTTATCTCTAGCAGTTCTTATACAGAAGTGGCTGAAGATATCCAAATCAAAGGTATTGTAACCGGCAACGACGTAGCAGGCAACATCTATAACGAAATTGCCCTTCAAGACTCTACCGGTGCAACACTTGTCTGCATAGCAGCTGGAGGCCTCTCAGGAAGCCTTCCCGTAGGACAAGAAGTACTCATTTCGCTGAAAGGACTCATCTTGGGTGGTTATGGACAACAATTGGAAATCGGTGGCATCTACACCAACTCAAAAACGGGCGCTTTGGGCGTAGGTCGCTTAAGCCGTGCTATCTGGAAACAACACTACAAACTCATTGGAACTGCCGATCCGCAAAAAGCAGAGGATTTGGCAGAAGATTTTGACCTTAGCAAAGCTGGTGACGCTGACTATCTGGCCAAAAACGCCGGTAAACTGATGACCATCCGCAAAGTCAGCTTCAAAGATGCAGACGGCAAAGCCGTATATGCTCCAAGCGATGGATCTGTTGCGCTCACAGCTAATTGTGCCAATCGCCAGCTAATGGACCAAAGTGGTAGCACCCCAAAAGCCATCAGCACCAACACGTTGGTAGTACGTACAAGTTCTTATGCCAAGTTTGCCAATGAGCCAATGCGCCAAGACACCATCGACATCACCGGCATCTTTACCCGCTACCGCAACGTATGGCAAGTGCTTCTGCGCTCTACTAACGACATGACTCGCTCTCAAATGGCCCTACTGGATGAACCTTTTGCTGAAAGCCAAGGTGCTTTCACCATACAAGATATTTCTTTAGGAGAAGGACTCAACTATGTTTGGAAGTGGACCAATGCCAACTATGGTATGAAAGCGTCGGCCTATGTTAACGGAAGCAATGTTCCTGCACAATCCCGTTTGATATCTCCAGCCTTGAACTTGAGTGCGGTTAAGTCTGCAACTCTCTCTTTCGACCATGCTGGGAAATTTTTCGCTGACGTTGAAAAAGACTGCCGTATCCAGATTTCTACAGACGGACAGAACTGGACTGACGTCAAAGCTTCTGCCTACCCCGATGGTTCTAGCTGGGATTTTGTTCATGCCACCATCGATTTGACTCCTTATTGTGGCAAAAACACAGTCTACATCGGCTTCTTGTACACAAGCACCGAAACTGCAGCACCTACTTGGGAAATCAAAAACGTGCTGGTAGAATAATTCCTATAAAATAGAAAACAAAAAAACAAAAATAGAATAAAAACATGAAAAAGCTTATTTATTCAATGTTAGCTCTGGCTATGACAGCCATGACTTTTGTCAGTTGTGAAGATGTTCCCGAACCATATCTTCTCCCTACCGACAATGGCAACAAGGGCGACTCCACTGTAGTTGTTGAGCCAGCAGGTAGCGGAACTGCTGCCGATCCTTTTAATGTGGCAGGCGCAAACCAGTACATCAAGAACGGTGGTAGCGAAGATGCTGAGGTATACGTCAAGGGTATTGTTGTCTCCGTCAAAGCCGGTAGCTATGATTCCAACTATGGCAGCTTGAAATATTATATTTCTGATGACGGAACATCCACAAACCAGTTCTATGTTTTCAATGGCTATGCAGGTCCTAATCGCACCAAGTTCTCTGGAGAAGATGCCCTGAAACCCGGTGACGAAGTTGTCATTTGCGGAAAGCTGGTTAACTATAGTGGCACTTACGAGTTCACTACCGGCAACTATGTCTACTCTCTTAACGGCAAAACCGGTGGCAACGACACTCCTTCTACCGACAACTCTAAAGACAATCCCTACTCTGTTGCCGAAGCAGTACAACTCATCAATGATGGAAAGGCACCTACTACAGAAGTATATGTCAAGGGTAAGATTTCTGAAGTTACCAAATTCAACGAAACTTACAAGAGCATTACCTATTATATATCTGACAACGGCACTTCAAAAGACTTGCAAGTCTTTTCAGGAAAAGGCCTGGACGGAGCAGATTTCAATGCCCTTACCGATCTTAGCGTAGGACAAGAAGTTACCATTTTGGGTGTGATCAAATCGTTCAACGGAACTCCTGAAATCGACAAGAACAACAAGATTGTTGCTTTCGGTGGCGGTTCGTCTACTGGTGATATTCTCAACGAAACCTTCGAAAGCAGCATTGGTAGTTTCTCTATCGTAGACGTCAATCTCAACGGTCTTTCTTACGTATGGAAACACGATGCCTCTTACAAGCAAATGAAGGCATCCGCATTTGCCAATGGGGCTAACACCCCTGCCGAAAGTTGGCTAGTAAGCTCGGCACTCGACTTGAGCAAGGCCACAAATCCCACCCTTACTTTCGACCAAGCGCTCAACTTCCTCAAAGGGAGCAAGCGTGAAAACCATGTTAACGTAATGGTTAGCACCAACTACACCGGTGATGTTAGCAAAGCTACATGGACCGCTCTTGAAGTTTCTCCTTGGCCAGAAGGAACGAGTTGGACCTTTGGCAGTAGCTCGGCAAGCCTTAAAGCCTATGCCGGCAAGAAGGGTGTTCACATTGCTTTCAAATATGTCAGCACAGCCGATGCCGCTCCAACATGGGAGATCAAGAATGTAGTCATTAAGTAAATTCCAGCTACAAAAAGAGTTTCGCCCCCTCCTAAGGGGCACAAACTCAAATAATTTCAAAAACATTTGGTAGGGTGCAGAATTCTTTGTAATTTTGCACCCTAACTGAATAAAAGCAGAATTAAATAACATTATAACGATTATAACAAAATGAAAAAAGGTATTCATCCAGAAAACTATCGCCCCGTCGTATTCAAAGATATGTCCAACGGTGATATGTTCCTTACAAAGTCTACATGCAAGACTAACGATACAGTAGAATTTGAAGGCGAAACTTACCCTGTAGTAAAGATAGAAATCTCAAGCACCTCTCACCCGTTCTATACCGGTAAGAGCAAGCTTGTCGACACCGCCGGCCGCGTAGACCGCTTCATGAACCGCTACGGAAAGTTGAAGAAGTAAATACTCTTATACAAGATATTTCATAAAGTGCGAACAGCGTAGTTGCATATGCGCCTGCTTGCACTTTTTTTATACCTTTTTCCCACCTTTTTTATACTACAATGAAAATCCTCAAACACTTTATTCTGCCGTTGGCCATTGCATGCACATTTGTTGCTTGCGGAAGCGACAACAACGATGACAACGGCAACGGTAATGGTGGCAACCAGATAGGACAGGTCAGCAAAAACGAAAACGCCAACGATCCTGCTATCAACCGTTTCGATACACGACTTGAGTTTCCTCATCTTAAAGGAGGAAAAAGTCTGCTTTTGGTACATACCACCAAGGACAGTTACGACAAAGACGGGGTAAACCTTTCTATAGAATGGGATGCATCAAAAAAAGCACAACGATGGACTTGCTACCAAATGCACAAAGGCTTTGGTGGAACTGCGGGGCGCTATCCAGACTTTGAAGAAGATCCCGACCTACCGGCCGATGCCCGTTTCAGCAGTTCAAATGATATGTTTAGAGGTTCCGGCTTCACTCGTGGTCACATTTGTCCGTCTGCCGACAGACAATATTCGCGGGATGCCAACCACCAAACCTTCTACTATAGCAACATTCAGCCACAATATTACAGTTTTAATGCTGGTGACGGCTATACAGGAGCATGGGTGAAGATGGAAGGGCAACTACGCACTTGGAGCAGCCAGTTGGGAAATGAAGACACCCTTTACGTCTGCAAAGGAGGAACCATTGACCGTGAAGACCAAATTCTCACTCGAATCAAGGGCGAAATGATTGTTCCCAAATATTTCTTCGTAGCCCTTCTTATGAAGAACCGTTCGGGATATAAAGCTTTAGGCTTTTGGTTTGAGCACGACAACGTCAGTCATCCCAATCTCAATCTCGCCGACTATGTGGTCAACATAGACCAACTCGAACAACTCACAGGTATCGATTTCTTCTGCAACCTGCCTGATGACACAGAAAACCACGTCGAAGGCCTCTCGGTAGACAACATCATTCGAGCATGGGGATTAAAGAAATAAGCAGTCTGTAACAATCCCTTTTACAAAAACAGAAACGTGCTATTTGCTTATTGCAAATAGCACGTTTCTGTTTCACATCCGCCTTAAGCGGTTAATTCTCTTTTTTCTTACCTCCTAACAAGCCGTTGTGCACCCTTTGTCAGCACGGAGTTTCTGTTTCCGGCCGGTCCGAACCATTCTGTGTTGTGCGTCATTCTGTCTCCTGTCAAGCTCTTCAGCGAATTGCCGTTCTGCCGTTCCAGGTCTATATAAATAAGGTCATCTGTGTTTGTACCTATCATATAGCCATAGAAAGTGTCGTTGGCTTTTCCTTGCTCATAGCCTAAATGGAAACCATACTGCGTAGTAGCATTTGCGTCCATCACAAAGGTTGAACCGCTTGCATACTTCACATAGATATTGCCCGTTTGGGCGTCTATATACCAAGAGAACTTCAAGGTCTGCGTGTCTGCCACCGTTCCGTCCGCGTTATACACATAATCTATCTCTGTACCGTTACCGCTTAGTGAATTGGAGGCATTGTTATACTGATAGAACATCATGTCTGCATAAAAAGACGAGTTCTGGCGAGAGCCGTCAGATAGTTTTTCCGAATAGTCCATCGTACCATACCACTCTCCGCAGAGCGTTTGTGCCATAGCCACAAGTTGGTCGTTGTTGGAGTCATACTGGTTGTCATATCCGTTGTTCCAATGCCAATTGTCATAATTGTTCACCCATCCATAAGGGTCGTCAGGAACCCAATCAGGACCATCGTCACAACTTGAAAGCGTGAAAGGCATCGCCACTATCGCCAACAATGCCACCATCTTTAGCATCTTTTTCATATTCATTTGTCTTTAGTTCTTATTATCACATTGGCAAAGTTAGAACTAATCTTAATCATCGCCAACGTATTTTCCCTATTTGGCAATAGGCTTTTCCCTAATCTTACTTTCGCTTTATGGCTGCAATACCCTCATAGGGCGTTGCTTTGGCATTTGCAATGATTGCGGCTTAGCATAATAGTCGTAACCATAATTGTAGTCATCCCAATTGGGGGAGTCAACATGCCGCAGACGGAAATCCACAGTCTGACCACCCATATAAATGGTTCCGGTAAAGAAATTGTCACTTAAACGGTAGTCATGTATTTCCACATCATAATTGTCTTCTATAAAATGGATGTAAATGACCTGATTGTTTACACGCCACTGAATATGACTGGCAATATAGTCGTGTCCCCATGGGGCCCCGACATACCGGTCAAGCCAATAGCCATCGCCGCGCGTAAAGCGGAACGGGTCGGTTGAAAACGAGATATAGGTATCGGTAGACTGATAACGCCTGCCACCATATTCGGCATAAATGTTCATATATCCTTCCCAGGTACCTTCAAGGGTCATACCTATTTCCTGGTCGTCAGAACAACCTGATAGCCCTACTGTTGCTATCAATATCAAGGAGAGAGATACAAAAAGCTGCTTCATGGCAATGCATTTTTTTATTTCTTTGTTACAAACATAATGTTTACAAATTTAGAACTTTTTGTCCTTTCAAGCAAATGAAATGCTTCATTATTTGCTTGTTTACCCTCCTTTTTAGTAACTTTGCAGTGATTTTGTCAGTCAAATGAACACAATTATTTAAATTAAGTATACAAACAACAATGAGAACAGTTTACGAATTCTCCGTTAAAGACCGAAAAGGAAAACCAGTTTCAATCAAGGAATACGCCAATGAAGTATTGCTCATTGTGAATACAGCTACAAAATGTGGATTCACGCCCCAATATGAAGAATTGGAAAAACTCTATGAGAAGTACCATTCACAAGGATTTGAAATTCTTGACTTCCCATGCAACCAGTTTGGCCAACAAGCTCCCGGAACAGACGAGAGCATCCACAACTTTTGCAAACTCACCTACGGAACCGAGTTTCCACGCTTTAAGAAGCTGAAGGTAAACGGTGATGATGCCGATCCTCTCTACAAATTCCTAAAAGAGCAAAAAGGTTTTGCCGGTTGGGACGAGACCCATCCACTCTACCCTGTTCTTGACAAAATGCTTTCAGAGGCTGATCCGAACTATAAAGAGTCTGCTGAAATAAAATGGAACTTTACCAAGTTCTTGATTAACAAAAAGGGCCAAGTTGTTGCTCGCTTTGAGCCCACTGAGAAAATAGAACATATTGCAAAACAAATAGAAGCGCTATTATAACGATGGAACACGTAAGATGTCTCATAATAGGCTCCGGGCCAGCAGGCTACACCGCTGCCATCTATGCCGGAAGAGCTAATTTGCAGCCTGTTGTCTACAGTGGCTTGCAGCCTGGAGGACAACTAACACAAACCACTATTGTAGAAAATTTCCCTGGTTATCCCGAAGGAATAGACGCCAACCTTATGATGGGAGACTTACGGAAGCAGGCCGAACGTTTTGGAGCTGACATTAGAGACGGAGTTATCACCCATGTCGATTTCAGACAGAAACCGTACATCCTCACCACAGACAGAGATTTGCAGGTGGCAGCAGATACCATAATCGTAGCAACAGGAGCCTCTGCAAAATATTTGGGCCTTGCTGATGAAAAAAAATATAGCGGACAAGGCGTAAGTGCATGCGCCACTTGCGATGGCTTCTTCTATAGGAAGAAAACCGTAGCAGTAGTAGGTGGCGGCGACACTGCTTGCGAAGAAGCAAGCTATTTGGCCCAACTTTGCGCTAAGGTCTACATGATTGTCAGGAAGCCCTACCTTCGTGCCTCTGACATCATGCGCAAACGAGTATCCGAAAATCCGAAAATAGAAATCCTTTACGAAACAAACACGCTCGGACTCTTTGGCAACAACGGCGTTGAAGGAGCACACGTGGTTTACCGAAAAGGAGAAAACGACGAACGAAAATACGACATCGCCATTGACGGGTTCTTTCTTGCAATAGGCCATAAGCCTAACACAGACATTTTCAAAGGTAGTTTGGAACTTGACGAGCAAGGGTATATCAAGACTTTACCAGGAACGCCCTGTACCAATATAGCCGGTGTCTTTGCTGCTGGCGACTGTGCTGATCCCAATTACCGACAAGCCATTGTTGCGGCAGGAACAGGATGCCAAGCTGCATTAGAGGCCGAGCGGTATTTGCAGACCTTATAGCTACATTTTTAAGACATTCGTTCCAACTTTTCAAAACCCTGTGTTTTAGCATCTAAAAGAGCCGGTTTTAGGAGCTAAAACACAGGGTTTTGGATGCTAAAAAGGCCGGTTTTACAACACGTATTGTAACACCTTAAAAATCAAACTGTTACATACATCACCGCAACAACTGTTTTTCCCATTGAAAAACTAACCTGCAACACACTTTTAAGAGCACTCTTTTTCTGACCTACTGCACAGAAACAGACCTGTCATTGTCAAGATTCCGTTAAGAAGAAGCAATTCATATCCAAACCGATATGCCCACAAAAACATCGTCACTTGTTCTATTCCCCAACACAACACAGGCGATAGCACACACACAACAGGAGTCCAGGCATCGTTAACCTTGCGGTGGGTTAGCAGCCCAAAAGCAAACAATCCAAGCAACGGTCCATAAGTATATCCAACAAGAGTGTATATAGCATCCAACAAACTTGTAGAATTCACCAGCTGAAAACCTATAATAAACAATGCAAACAGAAATGCTATCACCCAATGGGAGCGTTTCCTCAATAGCTCATCATCAGGGCGTTGACATATATCCACACAATAGGTAGTGGTCAATGAGGTCAAGGCTGAGTCTGCACTCGAAAAGCATGCCGCTACAATACCTATCGCAAACAATATTGTCACTACAGGTCCCAGCTTTCCTCCTGCTGCATACATCAGCATAAGTTCATCACCCTTGACCGGCAAAGCCACACCTTCCTTATTGGCCAACATCACAAGAAGGATGCCTAAAGCAAGAAACAACATATTGGCAGGCAAGAAAGCCACTCCATAAGTACACATATCTTTTTGGGCTTCACGCAAGGTCTTGCAAGTGAGGTTCTTCTGCATCATGTCCTGATCAAGACCCGTCATGACTATAACAATGAATATGCCAGAAAGAAACTGTTTCCAGAAGTTTTGGGTAGACACCCAGTCGTCAAAAACAAAAACACGCGAATCGGGATGTTTTGTTATGGCTATAAAAGCCTCAGCTGGAGTCAGCTGCAAAGTTTCAACCACCTTATATATAATGAGGAGTAAAGCTACAAACAAACAAAGCGTTTGAAACGTATCTGTCCACACCAGCGTTTTAATGCCTCCATCACGCGTGTAAAACCAAATGAGCAACACCAATAGCACGACAGTAACAACAAAAGGAACATGATAAGCATCGAAAACAAAGCGTTGTAATATCATGCATACCACAAAAAACTTGACGGCCGAGCCCGTCATCTTGGACAACAGGAAAAATGAAGCACCAGTTTTATAAGCCATTTGTCCGAAACGGCGACGTAAATAAGCATAGATAGTGGCTTGACGATAACGGTAATAGACCGGCAACAAGACAAAAGCGACAATTATATATCCAACGATAAAACCTAAACAGGTTTGCAAATAGGTCATCTGACACGAGAGCACCATGCCCGGAACAGAAACAAAAGTAACACCAGAAATGGATGCTCCTATCATCCCGAATGCCACCATATACCACGGAGACTTTCTGTTGGCACTGAAAAAAGCTTCGTTACTATCTTTCCCCACCACAAGACGGGAAAGAAAAAACAAACAACCAAAATAAATCAAAATGGTAATCAGCATCGTCATATCATGTGCAAAATTACAATTTTTTAATCATAACCAGCCCTAAAAGTTCCTATATAAAAAGTCAACACCAAGACATTCTCATGCCCTGGTGTCATTAAAAATCAATAAAGAACCTTTTTCTTACCAATAATTTCTTTTTGTCTTGCTCAACAGAATATGAACTATTCAAATATACCTTCTATTAGTTTGTCATATCAGGAAGGATTATAACGACTCTATTTATAGCTTCTTTTTATTTTTGTCTTTTAAGGGCAACAGTCGCTCAAGTATCCTCTTTTACTATTGTTAATTAGCTTGAGTAATTATTTTGTTTTTTTCTTTTATCAGTTTTCGTTATTTATGAGCTCGATTGTTGTTTTCCTGTTCAATGCATTCGTTGTATGTTTGCGATGCAAAGGTAGCGGTTTTGCAAGAAATGTATAGGTCTGTTTTGTTTCAAACAATGGTATAATTTGTTTCTTTGAGCGGTTTTTTGCACTATTTCTTACAGAAAATGCAATATTATTGCAATCTTCAAGGGAAATAAATAGATAAGACGCCTAATTTTCAACTTCTATTTGTCGAAGAACATTCTCTGCTTCACCAATATCTGTTACATCACTTACAACCATCATCCGTTTTCCTTTTTTCTCACGAAAAGTACAACGTTTCGGATGAGTACAGACATAATTTAGCACTTGTCCGAACGATTTGCTTTTGTAATAAGCGCTCTCTTTATTACTGACAAACTGCATTTGCATGCACGATTGTTTCAATATTAGCTTTTCACAGCCAAGCCGTTTTCCAAGCCTGCGAACAGTTACAACACGCATAAGCTCTTCACCTTCTCGCGGAACCTTTCCAAACCGGTCTTCCAATCGTTGTTTATAAGCTGCCAAATCGGCATCACTGTCGATGTTGTCCAACTCTCTATATAGCAACATGCGCTCGCTACTGCCTGGAACATAGCTATCGGGGAAATACATTTCGAGATCACTCTCTATAGTACAATCGTCAACAAAGTCTTGCCCACTCAGTTCTGACACCATATGCTGGCCTTCTTCGCTGCCATAAAGGTCATAGAACTCGTCATTCTTAAGTTCCGTTACTGCCTGGGAGAGTATCTTTTGATAGGTTTCATAGCCCAAATCTTCCATAAAGCCACTCTGCTCGGTCCCCAAAAGATTTCCAGCTCCCCTTATATCAAGGTCTTGCATGGCCAAGTTAAAACCGCTGCCCAAGTCTGAAAACGTCTCCAACGCTTCCAAGCGCCGACGCGCTTCGGCATTAAGACTACCTAACGGCGGTGAAAGCAAATAGCAAAAAGCCTTCTTGTTGCTACGTCCCACACGCCCACGCATCTGGTGCAGATCGGAAAGACCAAAGCGATGGGCATCGTTTATAATGATCGTGTTGGCATTGGAAATATCTACTCCATTCTCGACAATGGTGGTTGAAAGCAGAACATCGTAGTCGTAATTGATAAATCCCATGATGATTTTTTCCAACTCCTCCGGTTTCATCTGTCCATGACCTATCGCCACCCTGCAATCGGGTACATACTTGTGTATCAAATCGGCTATGGCTGGCAAACTGTTTATCCTGTCATTCACAAAGAAAACTTGCCCATTACGACTCATTTCAAAATTGATAGCATCTGCTATCACCTCATGTCCGAAAGAAGCGAGTTCGGTTTGGATAGGATAACGGTTGGGAGGGGGTGTTCGCATGATGCTCATATCGCGGGCACCCATTAACGAGAACTGCAATGTTCGTGGGATGGGCGTTGCCGAAAGGGTAAGCGTATCCACATTGGTTTTCAGCTGACGAAGCTTTTCTTTGGTGGAAACACCAAACTTTTGTTCTTCGTCTATGATGAGAAGCCCCAAGTCTTTCCACTTTACAGACTTGCTTATCAGTTTGTGTGTACCTATCAAAATATCAATTTTTCCGTCTTCCAAGTCTGCCAAAACAGCTTTAGTTTGCTTGGCTGAGCGCGCCCTTGACAGATAATCCACCCTTACCGGCATCTCCTTTAACCGCTCACGAAACGTTTGGTAATGCTGAAAAGCCAACACCGTTGTAGGTACCAAAACCGCTACTTGCTTGGAATCGGCCGCAGCCTTGAATGCAGCACGTATTGCCACCTCCGTTTTTCCAAAGCCAACATCGCCACATACAAGTCTGTCCATGGGGCGAACACTTTCCATGTCTTGCTTTACCTGTTGGGTTGCCTTGTTCTGATCGGGCGTATCTTCATATAGAAACGAAGCTTCAAGTTCATGTTGCATAAACGTATCGGGGCTAAATGCAAAGCCTTTCTCCCGTCTACGGGTTGCATATAGCTTAATCAGGTCACGGGCTATATCCTTTATCTTTTTCTTTGTTCGCTCTTTCAAGCGTTCCCAAGCCCCACTTCCGAGCAAAGACAAACGGGGTTCTTCGCCTCCATCGCTTCGTCGGTATTTGCTAATCTTATAGAGCGAATGGATGCTTACATCGACAATGTCACCATGTTGGTATACCAACCGTATCACCTCTTGGTAGCTATTGCCCGTAGGAACGCGTACAAGCCCTGCGAATTTGCCTATTCCGAAGTCTACATGAACTATAAAATCGCCTGGCTCCATCTCCTGAAGCTCTTTCATTGTCAGGGCCATTTTACCAGCACGAGCCTTTTCCGAGCGAAGACTATACTTATGAAAACGATCGAATATTTGGTGGTCTGTAAAGAAACAAGCATGCAACTGATGGTCAACAAAGCCTTCGTGCAACGTCTTTCCAACAGATTCAAAAGGAATATTGGCAGCTACAGAACTGCCGGAAACACCTGGTTGGGCATCAAGGATTTCTCTCAGACGCTTGTGTTGCTTCTCGCTATCGGCCAAGATGTAGAGTTTATATCCTTGAAGAAGATAGTCTTCAAGCGTCTGAACCAACAGATTGAAATTCTTATGGAACAATGGTTGGGGCGATATATCAAATTTTAACGCTGCATCTGCTGGATGTTGTGAAGAGAAGGAAGCCTTTGCACCAAATTGAATGCGACGGAAAGCTACCAGTTCTTTAGAAAACTGTAAGCTTGTTACGAGTTGCATCTCACGCTGCATCTCGTGTATGAGCGTCTGTCGTTCCATTTCAGTCTTGCCTTCCAGACTTTCCGTAACAGCCTGTTTAGAAAATCCCTCTTCGTAAATTCTATCTATTGCATCACAAACAAAAGCAAAATCTTTGGCAACAAGTAGGGTTTCAGATGGCAGGAAGCGTAAAAACGATACTTTTTCTTCTCTTATGGTAGCCAATTCCGGCACTATTTCTATGCGCTCACACTTGTTTTTCGACAACTGGCTCTCTATTTCAAAGGTACGGATAGTATCTATATCATCCCCGAAAAAATCTATGCGATAGGGCATATCGCAACTATAAGAATAGACGTCAAGAATACTACCACGAACTGCAAACTGACCCGGCTCGTAAACATAATCGGTTTCCTTAAATCCAAACTCGCGCAAAGTCTTTTCTATTTCAACCACATCTATCGTCTCTCCAACTGACAACTGAAGGGTGCGGGCGTCCAATTGCTTCTTGCTTACCACAAGTTCGGCCAATGCCGAAGGCTCTGTCACAACAAAAAGCGTGGATTTGACATTTCTTTTGCCATAAGATGACAGACGTGACAACACTTCGGTACGCAATATTTCGTTGCCAGCATCACGCTGTCCATACTTTACTGCACGACGATAAGTAGACGGAAAGAAGAGAACTTGTGCTTCTCCCAACACCTGTGTCAGGTCGTGATAGAAGTAGCCGGCCTCATCGGCATCGGGAAGAACAAACAAAACTGGACAAGAGAGCCTATCTGAGAGTCCAGAAAAGAACAAGGCTGCTGCTGAAGCCAATAGTCCTTCCAGTGAAACGGTTCTTACAGACGGTTCATTCAATAAGGGCAACAAAGCCCCGGCTTGGGCAGCCGAGGCATAAAGTCTTTGGATTTCTGTTATGTTCATAAGAGTGTTGTCTATCTGCTATACCGAAAGAAGAGCGTTTTAAATTTGGGGATACTTCCTAAACCAGCCATCCAAGCGCAATCGCATTACGCCAAAGAAGGCTTCACCGAATATACCTCCACTCATCTTGCTTGATCCTTCACGACGGTTAACAAATACAACTGGCACTTCTTTTATCTTGAATCCTATCTTGTGGGCCGTATACTTCATTTCTATCTGAAAAGCATATCCCTTGAAACGAATGGCATCCAAGGGTATCGTTTCCAACACTTTACGGCGGTAACAAACGAAGCCTGCCGTTGTGTCGTGCACACGAAAGCCCGTAACAAACTGAACATAACGGCTTGCAAAATAGCTCATCAACACTCGTCCTATAGGCCAATTGACGACATTTACTCCGCTAATGTAGCGGGAACCGATAGCCAAGTCGTTGCCTTCCTCCTTGCAAGCCGCATAAAGACGCGGTAGATCGTTTGGGTTATGGCTGAAATCGGCATCCATTTCAAAGACAAATTCATAGTGACGGGCCAATGCCCACTTAAAACCTGCTATATAAGCAGTGCCCAAACCCAACTTTCCGTTACGCTCCAACAAAAACAACCGGTCGGAAAAACCGCTCTTTTGTAAATTCTTCACTATGGTTGCCGTCCCGTCAGGGCTCCCATCATCAATTACAAGAATGTGGAAACACTTGGGCAAAGCAAACACAGCACGAATTATCTTCTCGATGTTTTCTTTTTCGTTATAGGTCGGGATAATTACTATAGAATCGCTTTCATTCATGAATACATTCACTTTAGTCTTATTATGCAAAGGTAATAATTTTATAAGACTTAGCTCACTAATAAATAGTTTTTAAGCCTTCTATACCTTCTTTTATTGGTCTGAGTTTTCGATAAATCCTTGATATTCGGGAGTTAAGCCGCTCATTACCTTTTCGTACGCAGCCTTTTGCACTTCCTTTGCAGCTTCTACACCTTTTCCTTTTGGAAAAATCGGCTCGTGGATGGTTAGTTTCAAAGGATGCCATACCACCCACCCTAAATCTTTCATACGAGGTTTGACATTAAAAGAGCCGTTGATGGTAAGAGGACATACAGGTAACTGCAACTCATCTGCCAACATAAAGGCCCCTCTTCGAAAGACACCCATATGCCCCGTAAAGGTTCTTGCGCCCTCAGGAAAGACCACCAACGACATACCTTCCCGCAAAATCTTGCGTGCCTGGTCGTAAGTCGCCTTTATTTTGCTAGGGCCCGACTTGTCTACAAAGATGTGATGGGCATACGCACAAGCTATTCCCACGCACGGGACCTTGCGTAGCGAGCGTTTCATCATCCACTTGAAATTTCGGTTTAGATAGCCATATATCAAGAAAATATCAAAGGCTCCTTGATGATTTGCCACAAAAACATAACTTTGTCCATCCTTTAAATGTTCCCATCCTTCTACTTTCACGGGCAGGAACAGAAGTCTTATAGTTAGACGCGACCACCATTTTCCAGGATAATATCCCCAAAAATGGCCGTCACCGACAATACATCCCACGACAGTTGTCAAAGAGGTAATGACTGAAGCCAGGATGAAGATTGGCAAACAAACCAAAAGTTGATAGAGACGATAGAGGTATTTCATTATTTTTTATGTAGTGTTATAACAGTCACTTCGTTGGGCATATTAAGCCGGAAAGGCATTAATCCACCTAAGCCTGCGGTTACATACAGATAACGGCCGTCTTGCTGGTAAAGGCCATAGTCTTCATTATAGATCAACTTGGTGGGTCTAAAGCCGAATAGCTGCATTTGTCCGCCATGAGTATGCCCGCTAAGGGTGAGTTGAGCATGGGTTTTTGGAAGAATACTTGCCCGCCATGCTTCCGGTTCGTGCTGTAGAAAGATGCAAAAGGCGTTGTCGGGAACACCGCGCATTGTTCTGGAAAGATTTGCCTTATAGGGCTTTTCAAAGTTTTCTTCACCCGCTACAAAAATCTTTTCCCCTTGTTCTTTATGTTCTATCGCCAACGACTGATTACACAACAATGTTCCAAGTTGCTTTACAGCACGACTCAATTTAACTTTCATTGCTTTTGCTTTGGCCGAATCAACCTTCACATAGCGGTCGTAATCGTGATTTCCCAACACCATTACCATCGGTGGTAGCCTTTTCAACAAAGGAAGCATCTGTTCAACCTCATGAGGTTGTATATTCTCAATGTCTCCAGTAAAGACAACTAAATCAGCATGTTGACTGTTAACGCTATCTATTTCCGACTCTAAAATACGTTTGCGCCAACCTCTGAAGGTGCCGACATGGGCATCTGAAATATGTACAATTTTGAAACCGTCAAAGGATGCCGGCAAGTCAGAAAAGGACAAATCTATCCTCTTTACCTTAACTTTTGAAAATCCAAACGTCAGTCCATACAAGTAAGCTATTGTTAAAATCGCTCCCAAAAGAAGTCCGATATAATGTCCCCAGTTGCGATGTGTGTGGGTAACAAACTTCCTTACGCACCAACCAACCGCTGAACAAACAACAAAAACAACTTTCGGACCAAACGCCAATCCCACAAGAAACAAATAAACATCTAACCACAACTGGTTGTCTGGGATAAAATTGTCTATTGAAGCCAAGCAACAAGTGTAGACAACAACCACCAAACAAGGCATCCACCACAATAAACGTTTCCACCAACGCAAACGGTAATGATGGTAAAAGTAATGAATGTCAATATACAAATCAGACAAAACAATTACCAACAGTAATGGTATGACAATACGCGCTATCATTTATCTCTTGACGGTTTCTATACTTAACTTATATGGCAAAGACACATTTTTCTTATATTTAAGAACGAAAAGCAATAGCTTCACCACGGTTGTCTTCATCAAACACACCTTTATTATATATATGGTGTCCATTACAAATAGTATGTTCCACTCTCCATTGAAACTGATGACCGAGCATAGGACTCCATCCGCACTTGCTCTGAATGTCTTTCTTTTCGAGTATCCATGGGGCATGGGGCCGGACAATGACAATATCGGCCTTATAACCAGGACGAAGAAAACCTCTTTGTGACACATGAAAGAGCTCTGCCGGATGATGCGACATTAAGGTTACCAATTGTTCAATGGGAAGTATTCCCTGGTCAACCAGCTCTAACATCGTAACCAAAGAAAACTGCGCAAAAGGCATTCCGGAGGCAGCCTTCACACATCCCCCTTGTTTTTGTGAAAGCAAATGAGGAGCATGGTCTGTCCCTATAGTAAATATCCGTCCGTCACAAAGGGCTTTCCGCAAAGCTGTACGGTCTTGTTCATTCTTGACTGCTGGGTTGCATTTTATCAACGCCCCCAATGTGGGATAGTCTTTATCCGAGAAATACAGATGGGCTAAGCAAGCTTCCCCAGTGATGCCGTGCCGTACATCCAACAAGTCCAACTCTTTGGCAGTGGAAATGTGAGCTATATGCAATCGAGTTCCATACTTGTGGGCCAAGCAAACTGCCAAGGCCGAGCTTTCATAACAAGCCTCCTCACTGCGAATAACAGGATGGTAAACAACAGAAGGGTCTTCACCATAACGCGCCTGAACGTTCTTTAGATTACGGGCTATGATGTTTGAGTCTTCACAATGAACCATTAAGGGAATTGACAATTCGGCACACACCCGAAAGATGGTTTCCAAAGACGCTTCATTGTCAACAAGCATATTGCCTGTTGAGGCTCCCATAAACAGTTTAACTCCCGGTATAAGGTGGAAATCAAGTTGCTTTAAGAGATGAGTATTGTCGTTTGTCGCTCCGAAAAAGAAGCTATAATTGACCGAACTGCTCTTTGCAGCACGCTGGAACTTGTCTTTCAGCTGTTCGGGTGTTGTTGTTTGGGGCTTGGTATTAGGCATATCAAAAAAAGAAGTCACGCCTCCAAAAGCTACTGCACGGCTTTCGCTGGCAATATCGGCTTTATCCTCCATGCCCGGTTCACGGAAATGCACATGTTCGTCTATCACTCCCGGCAAAACGAAACATCCCGTAGCATCGATTGTTTCATCGCAGATGCCACAGGATGTGTATGTATTATCGTTACTGATTTCAGCTATTCTGTCATCTTCGAGAAGGATGTTTCCCTTAAAAATTTCACCTTCATTGACGATAACACCCTCTTTTATCAGTGTTCGCATAACCTGTTTACTTGTTTGATGCTGTATCGCCTGCCATCTCATTAGGAGTCATCGGAGCAGCAGTTGCACCGTTGCTGAAGTCTGGTTGACTTTCGTTTGTAGCAGGTTGGGAAGCCATTCCGTTCATCATGTCTTGAAAACGCTTGGCTTCATTGCAGTAGAACTTCACATAGCCATCGTTTTTAAAGGCATTGCTCGCCTTGCTCAACAAGTCTTCCATCCATACATCCATGGTTGGATATTGGTTTCCTATGGTAAGCAACATAAAGGCACAAGGCCCGACTGCATTGTCATAGTTGTCTGAAATGAAAGTGGTGAACTGCTTGTCTGCCTTTTGCACCAACTGCCCAAGCCGTACATTAGAACGACTATTGGCCTCGTCTTCAGACAATCCGTTCATTATCATCTGCGAATTGCCACGCGCCAATTCATTATATTGGTTTTGAAACTGCGTATAACTACGGAGGAATGTGTTGAGTTTTTCGTTAAGGGGCGTTCCACTTATCACCTCTTGCGTGTTATCTATCCGGATAACGATGTCTCCACTCTCCAAAACAACCGGTATCAACAAGTTTTGATCCATGTAAATATTTGCCCACTTCACGCTATCCAACGGCCCGCAAAAAGTGAACTTCCCATGTACAACGTCACAAGAGTCAACACTTTTCATGTCATCGTTGGCAAAGACTTTCAGGTAAAGCTTTTGTCCGTCGAGCGTAGACAAGTTGGATGTCCCTTCAATATTGTAGGAATTGGCGCAAGAACTCAGCACCACAACAGACAGTAAGGCGTATAGGATCTTATTCATACTACATTTTTACTTGTTCGTATTGACAAAAGTACAATCTATTATTCATGTAGAAAAATAAATTTATGGTATTTAAAACAATCTATTCGTCTTTTAGCGTTTTTTCAGTTTTTGCCTGTTCTTTCTCCAATTCCATGGATATGCGGTGCATCGTGTACATTTCCAGCAATGCCCCTATCAGCAACGTCACTACCCAATTGTTTCTAAATAGCTGGATATAAGCGGTATAGCCTCCTATTGTTTTCGTCATATAGGGTTCAACTATATGCCATGCCTGCTCCAGCATCAGCGCTCCGGAAAGTACGAAGCATACGTCTGCAATCATCATGATGCGGCGCAAGCGGCGTATGGTAATGCTTTTTCCCTCATAGCGCTGAACTATCTGCATAGCAGCAAAGACACTTCCTCCCATTAGGAACACGATGCTTGAAGCCGTAGGGAAGAGACCAAACACGAAGCAGCCTACTCCTATAACCATAAACACCCCTCCCATCAAAAATAATGCGCTCTGAAGTTTACTCAGTTGTTCCATTGTCTGAAAAATTATCTGTTACCGGTTTTTCATCATCACTCAAGACAAAGATGTCTTCATCGTCTGTTTTCATAAAATAGCGCTCGCGTGCCACTTTCTCAATAGCCCGCGGGTTACGCTGCAATTCCTTGAGCGCCCGTGACGCTTCCTCGTGTTGTTGGGTGTATTTGGCAATTTCTTCCTTTTTCTCATCTATCTGATAACCCAACTCTATGTACTTCATCAAGCTATTATCAGACAGGAACACCACCAGAAGAACTCCTGTAACAATCACCACATGGTAACGAAATTTCCCCAATATCAGCCAAATGCTATTTGCTATCTTTCCCACTTTAAAACCGAATTTGCTGCAAATATAGGCATTTTCTGTGACTAATCGCTCTATAAAAGCAAAAATAATTGAATTTCACCTTTTGCCAAACCCATTTTCAGAATTAGACAAACGCCTTCTTTTTTATGGCTACAGTTCCCTCGAATTGGACATTTTTTATTACTTTTGCAGGAACAATCATTTATCACTATGGACGAATATATAGTTTCAGCAAGGAAGTATCGTCCGATGACTTTCGACTCTGTGGTCGGCCAAAGCGCTCTGACCACTACGCTGAAGAATACTGTCAAGAGCGGAAAGCTTGCCCATGCCTACCTGTTTTGCGGACCACGAGGAGTTGGCAAGACCACTTGTGCGCGTATTTTTGCAAAAACCATTAACTGTGAGCACCCTTCTGCAAACGGGGAAGCTTGCAACCAATGTGAAAGTTGCAGGGCATTCAACGAGAACCGTTCGTACAACGTTTTTGAATTGGATGCTGCCAGCAACAATTCCATTGACGACATAAGGTCATTAATGGAGCAAACACGCATCCCTCCACAAATAGGACGCTATAAAGTCTTTATCATTGACGAGGTGCACATGCTTTCAACGCAAGCCTTCAACGCCTTTCTTAAGACTCTGGAAGAACCGCCTGCACATGTCATCTTCATTCTGGCAACTACCGAGAAGCACAAGATTTTGCCAACAATCATTTCCCGTTGTCAGATATACGACTTCGAACGGATGAGCGTTACCAACATCGTCAACCATCTGAAGATGGTGGCCGAGAAAGAGGGAATAGCCTATGAAGAACAAGCCCTTGGCGTTATAGCCGAGAAAGCTGATGGCGGTATGCGTGATGCGCTATCTATTTTTGATCAGGTAGCCAGTTTTTCACAGGGAAACATCACCTACAAGAACACCATCGAAGACCTAAACGTTCTGGATGTTGACAACTATTTCAAAATAGTAGACTGGGCCTTGGACAACAAGGTAAGCGACATTATGGTGCTACTTAACGGTCTTATAAAGAAAGGGTTTGACGGCGGACGCCTTATCGTCGGTCTCGCAAGCCATGTTCGGAACGTAATGATGGCAAAAGACGCCAACACTGTCAATCTGTTAGAGATTAGCGAGCAACAACGTCAGCGCTATCAAGAGCAGGCACAAAGATGTACTACACCTTTTATATATAAAGCCCTACAGATTTTGAACCGGTGCGACATCTGCTACAACACTTCCAACAATAAGCGTTTGCTCGTTGAATTGACGCTCATCGAGGTGGCTCAAATCACTCAAGAAGACGACGACAGTCCTGCCGCGGGGCGTAGCCCCAAGAGATTGAAAAGCCTGTTTAAGAATATAGTTCGCAATGTTCAGCCCAAAGCAGCCCCGCAGGTAGCTGCTGCTGAAGCCCCGTTGGCGAACTCTCGGCCCTCTGCCAAACAGAGTGCCAAAACCGTTGTGTCACCAACCCCTACCCTTTCAGACTCTAAAGCGGCTTCTGCCACTCCTTCAGAAACCACTTCACCAAGAAAGCACCTCAAGTCCAGCAAAATAGGTTTCTCATGGAAGAACCTTGAAGAAGAAGAGAACAAGACAAAGAAGTTGCTACAACAAGAAACGGAAATCACCAACAAAGACGAAGAGACCGCCTTTACACAAGATGATCTTGAAACACAATGGAGAGCTATGTGCACGCGTATGAAAAAAAGTGCGCCTGGCATAGCCCCCAGACTAAACAACATTCGCCCCACTATCACCGACTATCCCAACATTGAAATCGTGGTGCAAAACCAAATACTATTGGACAACATCACCCCCATCCAGTCGCGTCTGCGTGCCACAATGGCCAAGTTTCTCCACAATGGAAACATCCAACTCGTCATCAGACTGGCAAAACAAGAAGAGCTCCAACCAGTTCTTTCACGGCGAGAACTCTATGACAAGGTGTTGGAAAACAACATTGGGCTTCGGGTTCTTGCCTCCGAGCTCAAGTTGGAAATGTCTTGACCAACACAAAAATTCAGATAAGCGGCATTCCTGCCTCCTCACATTCCTTCACCATTTGTTCCGGCCAGATAGACGCTTGTATCTCTCCTATGTGAGCTTTATGCAGTAACACCATACACAAACGGCTTTGGCCAATACCTCCTCCAATACTTAAAGGCAGTTTCCCGGCCAACAGTTGTCGGTGAAAATAAAGTTGTTCACGGCCTTCCTGTCCTTCCAATTCGAGTTGTCTAACCAGACTTTCCTTGTCAACTCGTATACCCATTGAGCTCAATTCGAAGCTATGTCCCAATGTGGGATACCATATCAAGATATCACCGTTGAGACCTTTCTTTCCGTTTTCGGCCACCGTAGACCAATCATCATAGTCGGGAGCACGTCCGTCATGCTTCTTTCCATCACTCAATTTTCCTCCGATGCCTTCCACAAACACGGCTCCATACTTCTTGCAGATAGCATCTTCCCGCTCCTTTGGAGTTTTGTCGGGATACATCTGAAGCAGATCTTCGCTATGAACGAAATGGATGTCTTCGGGAAGAAACGGCTTCAGTTGTTCATAGGTTTCACAAGTGAGGTATTCCGTCCTGCGTATGGCTGCATAAATTCGACGTACCACATCCTCAAGAAAACGGATAGTGCGCTGCTCGCTGGTGATGACAGCCTCCCAATCCCATTGGTCTACATAAAGCGAATGAAGGTTGTCAAGTTCTTCATCGGCGCGTATGGCATTCATGTCGGTATAGATGCCATAGCCAGGCTGCACGTCATATTCTGCCAAGGTCAGCCTTTTCCATTTGGCCAATGAATGAACCACTTCGGCTTGGGCCTCCCCCAAGTCCTTGATGGGGAAACTTACAGGACGCTCCACCCCGTTCAAGTCATCGTTAATGCCCAGTCCCTTCAAAACAAACAACGGAGCCGTCACACGCCGAAGGCGCAATTCTGTAGAAAGATTTTGCTGGAAAAATTCCTTTATCAGCTTAATTCCCTGTTCTGTCTGACGCTTATCGAGTAACGGTTTATATCCTTGTGGTTTTATCAATCTGCTCATATATTCAACGGTTTAGTTATTTTCTAAATTATCAAATGCATCGGCAAAGGTAACACTTTTCTAAGAAATAGATAGCATATATCAGTTTTTTATATACAAAATGTTGCTTTTTTAACAAAAACAAAAACACTCTTTCCATTTCACAGTGTACAATTAAAGCGTTTTCGATTCTTCTTTCACCTAAGCAAGACTAGCCTTTTTAAAGGAATGAAAAATATTTTCATAATTATTTTGCCCATCAATGAAGATATCGTACCTTTGCAACTGTTTTTAAAGGCTCCGTAGCTTAGCTGAATAGAGCGTCAGATTCCGGTTCTGAAGGTCTTGGGTTTGAATCCCAACGGAGTCACAAAAAGGATATGAAGAGGCGTGTCTTTTCATATCTTTTTTTCTTTTGTTCCAAAGAAAAAACGCCACATTACAAATCTTTCTTACCAAACAGTATGCACTTAAAAAAGGCTGATATAGATAGGGAAAGATTGAAATAAATGCTACAATATTTGTTCATATTGCACATTTTGCGTAATTTTGCGCACGAATTTAACAACTTAGGGTGGTTATACCCTCATAACTTTAATAGGCCATAGGCCGCTTTTAAGTAAAAAAGATTAAGATAACAATGACTCACAACTTATTGAAAGGCAAGCGTGGCATCATCTTTGGAGCTCTCAACGATGAGTCTATCGCTTGGAAAGTTGCCGTAAAGGCAGTAGAAGAAGGAGCAACTGTAGCACTCAGCAATACCGCCACAGCTTTGCGTATGGGTAGCCTTGACGAACTTGGCAAGCAACTTAACGCTCCAATCATCGCCGCTGACGCCACAAACGTTGCCGACTTGGAGAATGTGTTTACAGAAGCACAAGAGAAATTGGGTGGAAAAATAGATTTTGTACTCCACTCCATTGCAATGAGCCCCAACGTTCGTAAGCACCGCACCTACGACGACCTCGACTACAACTATCTGCAAAAGACCCTTGACATTTCTGCCATTTCGTTTCACAAAATGCTTCAAGTAGCCAAAAAGTTGGACGCAATAAGCGAGTGGGGATCGGTTGTTGCCCTTACATACGTCGCTTCTCAACGCACGTTCTTCGGCTATAACGACATGGCTGATGCCAAAAGTATGCTCGAAAGTATTGCCCGTAGCTTTGGTTACATCTATGGACGAGAGAAGCATGTCCGCATAAACACCATCTCACAATCACCCACTGCCACCACAGCAGGCAAGGGAATAAAGGACATTGACAACATGATGGACTTTGCCGACAAGATGTCGCCTTTGGGAAATGCAGTTGCTGAAGACTGTGCAAACTACTGCGTAATGATGTTCTCCGACTTCACGCGCAAAGTTACAATGCAGAATCTTTTTCATGATGGCGGTTTTTCATCAATGGGTATGAGCCTTCGTGCCATGAACCAGTACGCAAAAGATTTGGCTCCCTACGAAGATGAAAACGGAAAAATAATTTACGGATAAGGCCAAAGTTAGACGGCTATGAGTAATTTCGTAATTTGCTAATTTTCAGCAGCTTACAAATTAGCTTATAAAACCGGCCTTTTCAGACTCCAAAACCCTGTGTTTTAACTCCTAAAAGCGGCTCTTTTAGAGGCTAAAACACAGGGTTTCTCATTGTAACATGCTTTTGCTGGAATCCGGCCAGTAAAAAGTAATGACAAAAAAACACAAAACACAGAACTCTGAAATACACTTTGTAAAGGTTTCATCCAAAACAAACCATGATTTTTGTCCATTCCAATTATAATCCGTATCTTTGTGCTGTAATAAACTGGATATACATATTAAAATGGAAATAACAGAAAGATTTATCAACTACACCAAGTTTGATACCCAATCAGCAGAAGACTCTTCTACTGTACCAAGCACCTCCAAACAACTCATCTTTGCCAAATATTTAAAGGAAGAGCTTGAACAAGAGGGACTGAAAGATGTCGAGATGGACGACAAGGGGTACATCTACGCCACACTGCCGGCAAACACCAAGAAAGAAATACCGACCATCGGATTTATTTCGCATTACGATACGGCGCTTGACGCAAGTGGCGCCAACATAAAGGCCCGCATCGTAAAAAGCTACAACGGAGAAGACATTGAGCTCTCGCCGGGCATCATTTCGTCACCAAAGATGTTTCCCGAGCTGCTCGCCCACAAAGGAGAAGACCTTATTGTGACGGACGGCACAACCTTGTTAGGAGCAGACGACAAAGCGGGCATTGCCGAAATTGTACAGGCAATGTGCTATCTGCGCGACCATGACGAAATAAAACATGGCGACATACGTGTCGGCTTCAATCCTGACGAAGAAATCGGTATGGGTGCACATCACTTTGACGTGGAGAAGTTTGGCTGCAAATGGGCCTACACCATGGACGGAGGAGACCTTGGAGACCTTGAATATGAAAACTTCAATGCAGCATCTGCTAAGGTCACCATCCACGGCGTAAGCGTCCATACAGGCTATGCCAAAGGGAAAATGGTGAATGCTTCACGTTTGGCATGTGAATTCAACAACATGATACCCGAGACCGACATTCCTGAAACAACCGAAGGCTATCAGGGCTTCTACCACTTGTTGGGCATCGATAGCCATTGCGAAGAAGCCAAACTCTCGTATATCATCCGCGATCACGACCGTGACAAGTTTGAAGACCGGAAGAAATTCATCGAAGACTGTGTTAAAAAGATGAATGAAAAGTACGGAGACGGCACAGTTGAGCTAAAGATGAACGACCAATACTACAACATGAAAGAAAAGATAGACCCCAACATGCATGTTATAGACTTGGTTGTCAAGGCGATGCAAGACTGTGGCGTTGCGCCTAAAGTTGAGCCCATACGTGGCGGCACAGACGGGGCCCAACTCTCTTTTCGCGGTCTGCCTTGTCCTAACATCTTTGCCGGAGGTGTAAACTTCCATGGTCCCTACGAGTTTGTTAGCATTCAAGTGATGGAAAAAGCAATGGAAGTAATTGTAAAAATCTGTCAGCTAACAGCTGAATTCAACGATTAATTCATTTACGAATCATATTCCCTATATAGAAAAGACCTCTCTGACATACCAAACAAGCAGCAACGTCAAACAATCAAACAGGATTTCTATATAGGGAATAAAAAACAAGACAACCCCTATGGCAGAACTCCCCGAACTGGTAAAAGACCTTGCTCTCATCCTTGTGGTGGCAGGAGCAGTTACCCTCCTCTTCAAAAAGCTAAAACAACCGTTGGTGTTAGGCTATATCGTAGCCGGTTTTTTAGTTTCCCCCCACATGCCCTATACTATGTCTGTAATGGACCGTTCCAATGTACAGACTTGGGCAGACATTGGCGTAATCTTTCTGTTATTTTCTTTGGGGCTCGACTTTTCCATCAAGAAAATACTCAAGATGGGAATGGCACCGGTCATTTCGGCTTGCACCATCATCTTTTGTATGATGGGGCTGGGAATACTTGTCGGCCATTCCTTTGGATGGGAACGGATGGATTGCATTTTTTTGGGCGGTATGCTTGCAATGAGTTCCACCACTATCATCTACAAAGCCTTTGACGATATGGGGTTGCAACAACAAGGATTTGCCAGTAACGTGATGAGCGTACTCATACTGGAAGACATTCTTGCCATCGTGATGATGGTGATGTTGTCAACCATTGCGAGCGGAAAAAGCCCCGATGGAGAACAAATGATAGGCTCTATCCTAAAAATAGGGTTCTTCCTTATCCTATGGTTTGTTGTTGGGCTTTTTGCCATTCCGTTGTTTCTCCGTTCGGTCAGGAAACTTGTCAATGGCGAAACCTTGCTTGTGGTGTCTTTGGGGTTATGCTGCTTGATGGCCGTAATATCCACAAAAGTTGGTTTTAGCTCTGCTTTCGGTGCGTTTGTCATGGGCAGTATCTTGGCAGAAACCATAGAAGCAGACAAAATCATCAAAGTGGTAGAACCTGTAAAGAACCTTTTTGGAGCCATCTTCTTTGTCTCTGTAGGTATGCTTGTAGAGCCTATTGTATTGGTAGACTACGCTTTACCCATCGTTCTGTTGGTGCTCACCATCCTAATGGGACAGGCTATTTTTGGAACCATGGGCTTCTTGCTTAGCGGACAATCACTGAAAAATGCCATGCGGTGCGGCTTTTCTATGGCACAAATCGGAGAATTCGCCTTCATCATTGCCTCTTTGGGGCTATCGCTTGGAGTTATCGGACAGTTCCTTTATCCTGTTGTAGTGGCCGTTTCTGTCATAACCACCTTTTTAACCCCCTATATGATTCGTGCTTCTGTACCCTGCTATAAACTGATAGAGAAACAACTGCCCCGCAAATGGATACGTCAACTCAACCACATGAGCACAAACACACCGGAAAACCAGACTCAGCCAGTAAGTGAATGGAAATTTCTTGGCAGGCAGCTCTTGATAAACACCGTCATTTACGGCATCCTTTCGGGAGCCGTCATCGCCCTCATGCTAACATTCTGTCTGCCGTTCTGCCGCCACTTGTTTGGTCACTGGGCAGGAAATGCTGTGTGCGGTGCGCTTACCATCTTGCTTATATCTCCATTCCTACGGTCTATGGTGATGAAGAAGAACCATTCCAAAGAGTTTCGAAACTTATGGACGAAAAACCGGCTGAACCGTTTGCCTTTGTTGTTCACCATTATTGCACGAGTGGTAATCGCAGCCTGCTTCATCTTCTACGTCTGCAACTATCTTACACGGTTTGCCAATGCCCTCATCATAGCTATCGCTATAGCCTTGCTCACCCTAATGGTGATATCAAGACGACTAAAAAAACGTTCCATCGAACTGGAGCGTCTGTTCATACAAAATCTACACTCAAGAGACATAGAAGCACAAGTCTCTGGGCGCAAACGGCCTCTCTTTGAAGGACGCTTGCTAGACAGAAATCTGCATATCGGTATTTTTGAAGTGCCGGAAGACTCATTGTGGGCCGGAAAACAGTTACAAGACCTGCAACTACGCAACCGGTTCGGCATTCATGTCAGCAGCATTCAACGAGGCATTCAACGCCTCAACATTCCCAACGGAGAGACTGTAATCTTCCCGGGAGACAAGATTCAAGCCATAGGCGACGACGAGCAATTGGCCGACTTTAGCCAAGCACTAAGAAAAGAGATGGTTGCTGAAGACTATGACATAGAACAACGGGAGACAAAACTGCGCCAATTGGTTCTCTCCGGCAAAAGCGACTTTATCGGGAAGACCCTACAAGACAGTGGAATTCGTGACAAATATAACTGCATGGTAGTGGGAGTAGAAGAAGGGCAACAGAGTTTGACCATGATAAACCCGTCGCGACGGTTTGAGAAAGGCGACATTATTTGGGTTGTCGGCGAAGAGAGCGCACTTAATACCATTGCACAGCATTGCTGATACCGCTACGTTTGTCATACTTCAACGCATCGGTAAGCGTTGATGCATTACATCTGAACGTAAAGTTATAGGAGGTGTAAGGAGCAAGAACAACCGATGCACTCATATTGAAACAATGGAGATCGCGCGAAAGACTTGCCGTTGTCATGCTGATGTCGTGGTTTTCAAAGTCGTAGCCACTTGAGAATGAGATATTCCAACCATCGCTTATACGCACATTGCCACTGACATTTAGCGTTTGTGAAAACGAGTAAGGATAGCGCATACGCTTCTTGTTAAACTTGCCGGAAGTATTCTCACGCATGGTGATACCATAACCGAAGGTCAAAGACCATGGCATAGAGAATTTCATATAGCCATCCTCATCAGTTTCAGCCATATTTCCTGTCTTCTTACGGGCCTTATGCTTTCCGCTTTCAAGGTCCTTGTCCACATTCGATTCAATATCCGTGTCTAAACCTTCGTCATCATTATAGTCATCGTCTTCCTCATCATCACTGTGCCCGAACCACTTTTTCAGCTTTTCCGGATTGAGCGTAAATGAGAAGTTTTGGGACATTCCTTGAAAACGAGGCATACGTCCATAACCTATTTCGGTATGATTGCCTACATAGGGAACACCCTTGTCGTCCAATTCCCATGCATAAGTGGCAAATCGAGCATTCATGCTGAACGTATAGTTTTTCCACCATTTCAGGCGTAAATCCACAGAGAGATCACTCCATTTATGGATAGCGGCAGCTGCATTGTAAGACATGCTGAAGCCCAATTGGTCTATTATACTAATTTTTTTGATGGAATCGTTCTTGTCTTTTATCTTCGCTTCAATGTTGTTATCCAGTCGGAAACTCACATTTTCCGATCTTCCACGGCCTGGAACGCCAAAACATCCATTCTCATAAGGTGAGTATTCCACCAAATGAACCTCTCCGTTGGCATCCGTATACTGATAGCTATCATAATAGCCATATCGCGGTGAGCTAAAATCGGGAGCATAGCTAAAGGATACTTGAGGCGTTATAACATGACGAACTGCCTGCAGTTTGTCACCAAACAACTTTTTGTTGGGTATCCACATTCCGTAAAGTTTCGTACTTGCCGACAAAGACAGGTTCCAATTATAAATGTTATGAAAGCCATAAGTGGTGTCTTTCACTTCCGTATTGGTACGCTCATCCCAAGAACGCGTCACCTTGTTGGTGTACATACGGTCTGTAAAGCTCAGCGAAGTGGTGATGTTGATATAGTCAAAGAGCGTAAAATTTCCCTGAATAGGTATGCTATGCTGCATTCCGTTCTTCCAGTCTTTTAGCAAACTGGCGTGCATTAGCTGGTCTTCCTTGGTTGATATGGAGTTGGTTATCTGCCCTGTATACCCCATTGATATCTTTTCATACCAGCGTTCCTTACCTACGGCATGGCGACGCTTGAACGGATAAAACCTCGCCAAACTGATATTGAGATCCGGCAACGTCATCGTTATGGACGAGTCTCGCTGGTTTTGCGCTAAATTGGCAGTTGCACTAAGGCTAAGACCTATACTGGAGAAACCTGTACTCCAGCTAACAGAGGATGTTCGGGTGGATTGTGTCAGCGTTTGAGGGTTGTACATCGAGTTAAGATTGTTGCGTTCGTAGCTCGATGTGGCAAAGTTGACGCTGGCAGCCAAGGAACTGTAGGGATTAGCTTTGGAGTCTTGCCTGTGGCTCCATTGTATTTTAAAGCTCTTTTGTTCGCTAAAGTCCGGCAATCCCTTGTCTCCTGTCTTCGTATCTTGGTAACTGAAGAGGAAACTACCGCTATATCTATAACGTTTATGGTAGTTGCTTGCTACACTCACGCCCCAGGAGCCACGTGTATAGATTTCGCCCAACAACTTCAAATCCAACATATCGCTAATGGCAAAATAGTAACCACCGTCCCGCAAGTAATAGCCTCTATTCTGCTCATCCCCATATGACGGCATAATAAAGCCACTTGAATATTTCTTGGAGAAGGGGAAAAAGCCATAAGGAATTGCCAACGGCAATGGCACATCGGCCACAACAAGATAGGCAGGGCCAAAAACTACATCTTTGCCAGGACGGACTTTAGCACGGGAGAGCGATATGTAAAAGTCAGGATGTGGATCGTCACAAGTGGTATACCGTCCATGTTTAAGATAAACGGCACCTGTCGAATCGCGTTTACCAATTTCTCCACGCAGGAAACCATCCTCTTGTTCCGTATAAATGCCCTTTATAAGACCTTTCTTTGTCTTGAAATTGAAAGCCATTGTGTCGCTCTGGTACTCATCTTGGCCCAACTTAAAAATCGGAGTGCCTTTCATGCCATTGGGATTCTTAGCCAAATTGGCCTGAGAAGAGTCCAGACGGCCTGTTGCCCGCACCAAACTGCTATCCAAATTCAAATAAACCTTCTCGCTTTTAAGGTTCATATTCTCGTAATCAACACTTGCTTTGCCGTAAAGATGGGCTGTTCCAGAGGTTACGTCGTACACCAACGAGTCGTCTGCTGCATAGTTTACAGGGGCATCTATTCCGTTACCCTTTGCACGCATAAGGCTATCAGCACGCAACGAGTCGTCCACTTGCTGGTTGTGACGATAGATTGCGCGTTGCAAAGAGTCCATTTGGGTCGTATCCAAAGTCTCTAAAGATGCCGACAAAGAATCTGACAAACTGTCAAGAGCAATTGAAGTTTTCTCCTTTTGCTTGTTATGAGTTCTCCCTTTAGGGCCGGGCACATATACATTGGCCATAGCAAACACCATGGCACATAGCAAAAGAACTATGATGGATTTAGATCTCATCTATCTATTTAGCGTACAAAATTAAAGAAATAAAGCGTAACCGATTGGTCTTTTCTTATATTTAACGTTTACATTCAAACAGTTTCTCCCATTCCCGGAATCGGTTTAAGCCTTCTTGGCCAAACTTTTCCAAACTCTTTTCTGCTTGTTTTATGGTCTTTTCTCTCTCTAAATGAGACTTGCTATAGAATTTGTCAGCATAGCAAATCAACTTTTCCTCTAATGTTTCCGGCAAAAAATCAAGATGAGGAAGGGGTAATTGTTGGCTAACAATGTCTTCCAAAGAGAGTCCTGCGCCAGTATGTCGTTCACAAACCCGGGCATGTCGGGGGTAGCCTTCTGCCCGCAACAACTCTGCGCCTATATGGCCATGGCATATATAAGGCTCCGTGCCAAAGCATTGGATGCCAGGTGCGTTGCAACGAAAAATTCCAATATCGTGTAACATTGCTGCTTCCTCAACAAACCGGCTATCCAAGTGCAACTCGGGATGATATGAAACAATCTGTAACGCACGATGCGCTACAGATTGACTATGAGTGAAAAGGATGTGCCGCAAGGCATTATCCTCTGGATAATACTTTTCTATCAGTTTGTTGTAATCCATCTAAGATAACTACTCGGAGGGGCGTTCAATATATGCAATAATGTCTCCCTTACCAACTTTAGCACCCTGTTTAACGTTGATTTCCACCAATTTACCGCCAAGAGCTGCTGGTACGGTTACAAATTCGCCCCAAGGAGCCTGTATATAGCAGAACGCATCCCCTTCTTCATACTCCTTACCGATGTATGGTTCAACAGCCGGAACAGCTTCGGCATCACCCTGGAACTCCCAGAACAATTGTCCCTTAACCGGTGAAACGATAGCGTCTGCCTTGGCATGCTTGAATGCTGCAGCCTGTTCTGGGCTAACTTGAGCGCCAAGACGAGCATCTTTAGCTTTCTGAAGGTCTGCCAGGAAGTTCTTTTTGGCCTGTCCGCTCTTGTAGTTGCGGTATTGCTCCGGATGCATGGCAAGCTCAAAGAGCTCTTCATCGTCCTGTCCATATTCCCATCCATTCTCGTCCATCTCTTTACGGAAGTCATCCAAAGAGTCTTTAAGTAATGTATGAGGATCTACATCTGTAAATTCACGACCTTGCTTCTTGGCTAATGCAACAAGTTCTTCATCAATCTTACCCGGCACTTTACCACTCTTTCCAAGAATCATACCCCACATATTATCATCCATCATCACGAAACGGCCTTTGCCTTGTTCCATGGTGAGCAGGTTCATAAGGGCAATGTTCTTTGTATATTGGCTGAAAGGAGTTACCAATGGTGGGTATCCCACGCGTGGCCATACGTAAGCAACTTCGTCAAAGAGCTTTACCAACATATCGTCCATTGACAGTTCGGGCTCGCCTTTCTTCTTTCGAAGGTTGTTAATGGTTTGGCGTATACCGCCCAAATCGGCCATCATACTTCCCATCATTCCGCCAGGGAGACCACAACCAAGCAACAATGAGCTCATAACCTTATTTTGAGGATTGATGAAATAGCCCAACCAATCGTCTATGAACTCCTGTGTCAGGGCACGAGCTTTCATATATGCGTTCATGTTTACCTCAGGAACATCAAAGCCTTCGTGCTTCAACATACTCTGAACCGAAATAATGTCTGGATGAACCTTACCCCATGACAATGGTTCAATAGCCGTATCAATAATATCTGCGCCATTGTTGCAAACCTCCAATATGCTTGCCATGCTAAGACCTGGGCCTGAATGACCGTGATATTCGATGATGATGTCAGGATGCTTTTCCTTTATCATCTTGGTCAATTGTCCGAGGAAAGCAGGTTGACCGATACCAGCCATATCCTTCAGACAAATCTCTTCTGCTCCAGCTTCTATTTCCTTGTCTGCAATTTCACAATAATAATCAAGCGTGTGTACAGGGGATGTTGTGATGCAAAGCGTTCCCTGAGGGGTCATACCGGCTTCTTTAGCCCACTTGATAGAAGGGATGATATTCCGAACATCATTCAATCCGTCAAAGATACGGGTGATATCAGTTCCCTGGGCATGCTTCACCTTATACATCAAACGGCGGACATCGTCAGGAACTGGATACATGCGCAATGCATTCAAGCCTCTATCAAGCATGTGAGTCTTGATTCCGGCTTCGTTCAAAGGCTTGCAGAAGGCACGAACGGCTTCGTTTGGATTTTCTCCTGCCAAAAGGTTCACTTGTTCAAATGCACCGCCATTGGTTTCGACACGACTGAAACAACCCATTTCGATAAAGACGGGGGCAATGCGTTCCAATTGATCCTTTCGTGGCTGAAACTTGCCTGAACTTTGCCACATATCCCGATAAACGAGACTGAACTGAATTTTCTTCTTCATATATATAGTATTCTTATCTTTTCCGAGGTGCAAAATTAGACAAAAAAATTCGAATATGTACTTGGCAATAGTTTTTTTTACAATTATTGAATGTTTTTCCAATAACCTGTAAGAAATTTATCGTAAAGGTTCAATCTATGGTTCAAAAAAAGTCAGTATCTTTGTAGTCAAATATCAATACATCATGAAATCCTTTTACACCTTATTTATATTAGGAGTTGTTATGGCCGTTTTCGGATGCACCGACCGAGTTTCTGAAGGCGACATGAGTGCCATAGACAAGAGTCAGAACGCTCCAGGAGACAGCACCGTATACGGTTTGGTTTGCGACGGCACCTCCGACTCTACATTGGTATTTCTTCCCAATGCCGGAGGAGACCCCATCACATACAACATCATTAAGGCCACTCAGAAGAAACTGGTATTCGGTACGCCGGAAATAGGCGATTGGATAGGAATTCTTGTCAACCCAAAGAAGAAGAATGAAGCAATACTCGTCGTTGATCTTGATCAACTGAAAGGCACCTGGACCTATCAGGTAATGCCGGAGCTTAAAGAAAGTGCCACTAAGACAAAAGAACAAATAGAGGCAGAACTGACCGACTCAATGCGGGCTATCCTGTTTGTTCCACGGGAATATGGCTTCACCTTAAAGCGCCATGGACAGGCTTCCACAGTGGGACACATATTTAAAGGAAACTCATTAACCGATGAAAGCCTTGTTGAATATCCCCCTGTTAGAAACTATACAGGATGGCACGTATTCAACGGGAAGCTCATTCTTGTTCGTGACACAATGGACATGAACATGAAACGCATACCTGCCGACAAGGTACAACAAGACACAGCGCTCTTTGTCTATATGAAAACAGACTCCTTAGCCCTGATGGGCAAAAACAAGATTACAGGATTTCACAGGCGCGCCAATGCCCACATTGCCAACAAGCGTGCTCAAAAGGCTGCACAAAAAGAGGCTACCGCCGACACCATCAAGGAATGACGTAGCCTCTTGAAATGCATATTCACTTCATGTTGTGATTAAGGAAACGGTACTCGGCCAACTGCTCATACTTTGTTCCGGGTTGTCCGTAATTGGCATAGGGATAGATGCTTATACCTCCACGAGGGGTAAAGATACCTATCACCTCTATATATTTGGGAGCCATTAAGTTGATAAGGTCTTTCATGATGATATTTACACAATCCTCATGAAAGTCTCCGTGGTTACGAAAACTAAACAAATAGAGTTTTAGGCTTTTGCTTTCCACCATCTTTTCTGCCGGTATATAACTTATTCTAATCTCGGCAAAGTCAGGTTGTCCAGTAATGGGACAAAGCGAAGTAAACTCTGGACAGTTGAATTGCACCCAATAGTCGTTGCCTTGATGCTTGTTTACAAAAGTCTCAAGCACCTCCGGTGCATAGTCCATGCTATACTTTGTTTTTTGTCCGAGAGCCTTAAGGCCTTCTTCTTTCCTTGTATCTTCCATGATTATCCCAAACTGAAAATTTTCCAAATATTATAGTTTATTCCATTGTCATAGGCATCTTCGCCTTCATGTTTTTTGAGTAATTTCACAACATTAATGGTAATAGGCAAAGCCACCACTTCGTATCCTGTTTTCAAGATAACCTGCCAAAACATCAACTTGGGTATCTCTTCAAACGGAATAACGCCCCAAAAAGCAAGTGGAAAAAAGATAAGTGAATCTATTCCCTCTCCTGCAACAGTACTGAGTATGGCCCTTGCAGAAAAACGACGCCCACCATCACGAATTTTCATCTTGCTCATGACATAGGCATTTGCAAAACTTCCAAGAATGAAAGCGATGAAAGAAGCTGTAACAACTCGAGGGGCAAAACCGAAAATTGCATGAAATCCGGCATCATTATTCCAATAGGGGGCACCCGGAATCCAATCACACAATGCTCCTAAGCCGACAAAGAAGAAGTTCATGGCAAAACCCACCCATATCAACAAGCGGGCCTTGCGATAGCCCCACACCTCACATACACAGTCGTTGATAATGTAACTGATGGGGAAAACTATCAAGCCACCTGTCAAACTGATTGAACATACTTGAATTTGCTTTGTTTCTAAGACGTTTGCCGCTATCAGGCAAACGCAAAAGAGTATGCTGAAAAGCATAAACAACACACTCACAGTGTTACGTTTTGTTTCCATATCTTGTTTTGTTAGAGGGGGTTGAGCAAGTACCCCTATCGTTAAAGCGGTGCAAAGGTACGCTATTTAAGCAAATAAACAAAACTTCCGGCAAGAATTTTTCCTTTCATACATTATCTACGCTTTTCCTAATAAAAATTAATTTTTTTGTATCTTATCAACTAATATAAGTATTTTTGCAAACTAAAAAAAATACTGTTTATGAAAAAAGCATTATTAACTTTTGTCTTATTAGCCCATATATTCTGTTCATGTGCCCAAGGACACAAAGACATAAAGGTGTACAACGACCAGATGGATAAACTTGTTTCTGAACTCGAGCAACTCTCTCAAGAATATCAAAGCATTTATGTTGCTGCCCAAAATAATATCACCGAGCAGCAGAAGACACGATTAGAAACAATTGAACACACTGGCGATTCTATCATGCAACAAGAAGTTGCGCTTACAATGAAAGTTGCCAACGAGTTTAAAGACACCAAATATCCCGCCGAATTCATTGCCAAGACTTACGAAGACATGAGCTATGAACAACTCTCCGAGGTGTGCAACCCTAAAAGCGAATACTATAATGAGCCATCAATGGAAAAACCCAAAAAGTTGCTTGAAGGTTTAAAGCTTCGCGCCCCTGGTAATATGTTCAAGGAATTAAGCATGAACGATCTCAATGGGAAGAAGGTAAAACTCAGTGAGTTTGTAGGAAAAGGAAATTATGTATTAGTTGACTTTTGGGCAAGTTGGTGTGGACCCTGCAGGGCCGAGATGCCTAACGTTGTTGAAAGCTACAACCTATATCATTCAAAAGGGTATGAAATAGTGGGAGTATCGTTCGACAAAAAGAAAGAATCGTGGGCTGCAGCTGTTGAAAAACTTAGAATGACGTGGCCACAGATGTCAGATCTTAAAGGTTGGGATTGTGCAGCACACACTGTTTATGGCATAAACTCGATACCTTCCAATATCCTTCTTGACCCTACAGGGAAAATCATTGCCATTGACTTAAGAGGTCAGACATTATTGGACAAATTGGCAACCATTTTCCAATAACCTACGTTTTACACGCCAATAAGGCCGGTTTTACGAGCTAAAACACAGGGTTTTGGAGCCTAAGAAGGCCGGTTTTACAAACCAATTCGTATGATTTTGAAAATCAGCCACTTACAATACAACACAAAAATCCCTTGGATCTAATTAAATCCAAGGGATTTTTTCTAACAATTAACCTAATTCAATAACCCAAATAATACCTATTATTATTTTATTACCCTATCGAGATTTGACGAGCAACTTTTGATTGCTGAACTTGAACTTTCGGTAACAAAATCGTCAAAACGCCATCGGCAACATGCGCTTCAATCTTTTCCTTATCTACATCATCAGGCAAAATAAGCGTTTGTTCATATTTTGTGTAGGAGAATTCTCTGCGCAAATAATGTGTTTTTTCGACTTCATCCTTACGATGGTTATCCATCTTTATCGTTAAATCGCCCTCATTGTTGATGTTAACATCAAAATCCTCCTTACGTAATCCAGGTGCAGCAAGTTCAACAGTATAAGCTTTTTCAGACTCCAAAACATTAATAGCAGGTGCTGTTGCATTTGTTCTTTGCATTCTGTTTGTATCAAAGAAGTCATTGAAAACTTCCGGTAACCAATTGTCTCTATACATGATTAAATCTCCTATATTTATTTTTTAAATTTCAACTTATCACTTGTAAGAATACAATCTATGTACCAAAACCACATAACCGACAAATTGACACCATTGATAGACAAATTGTCAGCTCCTTAATATCCAGCCAAAAAGCATCAAAGGAAAGATAAAAGAAAAGACTTGATAAAACTCGTTAGGAAACAGAAGGAAGGAGATTAAAGGCTATAAAGCGCAACAAACAAAAGGCGATAAGCCTATTTTAACATGCGAAAATTAAGCATTCGCAAGTAATTGTGGGGATGATGGTGTCTTTATTTACTCATTTTCATGTTCAAATACACATTATCACGAAGCGAAACAAAGTTATTATTGCATTTAAACAGTTTTTCGCAAACAGTTCACACACTATGCCAGAAACCGTTACTCTCAATTTGCGCCAGTATCTTCACACTTATTTTAAACACGCAAACAAAAAGGCGATGTACGTCATTGCACATCGCCTTTTTGGATTTTTTTGATAACTAAATTGCTCTTATTCGCTTTTTTCAGTTTCATCTACAACTTCTTGCGCTTCATTTTCGTCAGAAGCTACCTCAAAATCGGTCTCACCTGCTTTCACCAAAATGTTATACCACTGAAGCAATTTCTTGATATCGCTATTGTGAACACGGTCGCGGTCGAAATTTGGAAGAACCTCTGCAAAATAAGCTTGCAATTCCTTGGCAGAAGCTTTGCGCCAGTTTAGAGAGCATTCCTTGCCGTCTTCCTTTTCCTTCACCTTAGTAAGGACCTCTCCTAAAGGGATATCTTCACTATCGGTATACATAGCAATATCCCCCAATGACGTAACCCTGTCGCTTGCAAACGCCGGTAAACGCTTATGGGTATCATCTAAAGCCTCTACTATAAGGTTTGCCTTACCACGACTAACCAACTTGTATAATCCCGGTTTTCCGGCAATTGATAAAATAGTCTGTAACATACTGAATTCTTCTTTATATTTATTAATGTGTTATTTCGCCTTAATCCTATTTATTATATACGCAAATTTGAAAGTACGGTCTCTATCTGTTCATCTACATCTGCAATACCGTCATTAACGATAATATAGTCAGAGAGTCGACAAACTTCTTCTTGCGGCATTTGCCTGTCTATCCATTCCAAAGCTTGTGCACGCGTTATTCCATCGCGTTTCATCACCCTTTGCATCCTTATGTTTTTCGGAGCAGCCACACACAATACCTTGTCCATATCCACGCGCAAGTCAAAACGGCTTTCAAAGTAAATGGCACTTTCCAACCATTCATAACCCGATTGCAGGAAATCTGCCGCCACAAAAGGATGAACAACCTCGTTTATAGCTTGTTTGTGGGCTTCGTCAGCAAGCAGAAAACCGGCAAGCACTCCTTTTTGCAGTATACCTTCTTTAAAAACAGACGTTCCCACAAGCGACGAAAGTTGACTTTGCAGAGCTGGAGAGGTCCGCATCAGTCTCTTTGCAGCTGCATCACAATCGTAGACGTGTATTCCTTTAAGTTCCAACCTTTGGCAAATGTATGACTTTCCACTACCTATGCCACCTGTTATTGCCACCTTCATATCGTCCTTCCTAACGTTGTTCTATCACATAATCCATCAGTTCTATCTCTGGACGAGCATTACGAACGCCGGTAGGAGTCGAACTAACATACACTCTACACTTATCGGCCTGTTTGCTTTCGAGTTCCTTATAGTTGACAACCACCTTAAACCCCTTTGGCAAAAGGTCCTTGGTAATTGGATCTTTTGGCAACGTTTTCAGCCTACTTGCTCCCACCACGAACCTAACATTCACCTTTGAGGGAAACACGCGCAAGACTTTATCCTCTGGCATATTGACCGCTTCTATTGGAACGGACACCACTTCTTCCGTCAAAATGTCCGAATAAAGTTGCATCGCCACAGTGGCCGGTACGAATTTTGCACCTTTTATCTTTTTCAAAGAAACCTTTTTGACGGTTCCCTGGCGAAAATCTCGTATGTGCTGATAGGTTGTATAGGCCACCGTAATGCTATCCAACAGCTTTTGGGAAGCATATACCATTACACTGTCCGGTTTGAATTGCACATGAGAAAGATAATAGTTATGGGCCGGTGTCACGGTTCCCAGCATCTTTACTGGAACCCGTTTGTGTAAACCATAATTATAATAGAACTCTATCTGGTCTGTTTTGAACGAAGTAACCTTTGATGAATTGTACAACTGTTGCCCTATACGCTTTTGCAAATCGGATGCAGCCACCACCCCATGTCCTTTTCCATCGTTGTAAGACTTAAAGTCTATGGTAATGGGATGTAGCTTGTGTCCATACAAGTAAGCGGCTATCATATATCCTTTGTCCCTTATTGTGAAGCGAATGGTATCATCCGGTTCATTTGTTATGACCACATCACGAGGAATATTTGCAAGCTTCACCTCCACCGTAAAGTCATGTTCAAAGGTCTCGTTAAGCGTCATTAACAGCCAAAAGCCACTGCTCAAAACAAGAAAGAACAAAAAAACCAGAAACTCCTTGTTGATTGTGTTGAGCAAGAAGTTCCTGATCGCACGAAAAATGCGCAACAGTTTGACCCTCATTCAGTCGTTACTTTGCTTGGGAATTTTGCATTTGAGAATCTTGTGCGCCTCTAAAGACGTAACTCTTGTCCACGGTAATAACTACACCTTTAGCTATTTCAATTTCTATTTTTCCTGTTGCGAGATCTATACGCTTTACTGTTCCATAAATACCGCCGCCTGTTACGACCGTTGCTCCTGCTTCCAAAGAGTTTTGAAAAGCACGTATTTCCTTCTGCTTTTTTTGTTGAGGACGAATCATAAAAAGCCACATGATGACAAATATAGCCACCATCATTAAAAGCATAGGCCATGCACTGCCTTGTTGTGCTGCTTGTGCTGACAATAAAATTGTTGTATTCATTTTCTGTTTTTATTGATATTGTTATTCGTTGTTGGGGGTTTCCGGTTCATCAGAAAGGGGTTCGGGTTTGTCAACATGAACAAACCGTTCTGTTTTTCTATGCGAGCGAATGGGCAACATTGCTTTCAACAACTTACCGGAGTCAACCAAATGGCGAGCTATAGCATCTAACATTCCATTAATATAGCCTGCGCTCTTTGGAGTACTATAGAGTTTTGCCAAATCAACATACTCGTTTATTGTGACACTAATGGGGATATTAGGGAATGTAAGCATCTCCGCTATTGCTATTTGCATAATCACAACGTCCATATAAGCCAAGCGGGAGAAATCCCAGTTTCTGCTTGATTCGCTCATATAGCGTTGGTATGTATCTGCGTTCAATATGGTTGCGCGAAATAGTTTTGTAGCAAAATCACGGTCTTCATCGTCCTTATATTCTGGCAAAAGCTCTTGTTCAGACTTATTTTCTGGAGAAAAGCGCTTTATAGTCTTCAAGACGAAAGTGTCAACGATTTCCTTGTCATCGTTCCAATAAAGGCTTTTGTCCTCCAATATCGAGTCTAAGTCTTCATTTTCTTGTATTAATGTGCGATAAATTTTCCGCCAAATCTCTCTGTCAGCTTCGTAAGAATCGTCCGCATCTGCCATATATTCTTGATAAATACGGCTTTGTTCCACCTGATCGCACACTTTTCTAACAAACTCTATGTCGTTGTTCCACGTCAACTTTTGAGCTTCAAGAAAGTCATTCAGTTGTTTATTTTCTTCCAACTGTACAGCAAATCTGTTGTAAGCGAATCGTTGTGATGGCAATTCCGCCCCCTCACGTTGAGCCCGCTGGGTGCCAATCTCAAAGCGGCGACGCTCCTCGCGTGTTACAGCAACGATAAATGCGAGCAAATAATTATACAAATCATAGGCTTTAGAAAGGCTAAACAGCAATTCTTTCTCTGCTTGTTCCATGTTGTGATTGCCGTTCTGATAGTATGCATAGGTTAACTGTACAACCTTAATTCTAATTAATTCCCTATTAATCATTTGTTTGTCTTCTAACTGAAATGTCCGTCAAATTGAATCAAATGCAAATTTAGACAAATTCCCCAATTCGTGCAAACAAACCATTGCTTTTTCTCTGATTTTCCAAAATATTGTTGCTCAATTAACAAGAAATAATTAACTTTGCACCGCTTTTTTACATTAGCACTCTCGTGTGATGGTGAATTAAGGCATGATTTAAAGTAAATTCTTAATTTTAGAGTAACACAAAATGAAAGAGATTCAAGTATCAGGTCAGAAGCGTACAGACCTTGGAAAGAAAGCTTCAAAGACTCTTCGTAAGGAAGGGTTGGTTCCTTGTAACCTCTATGGTGAGGCAAAAGGCGAAAACGGTCTCCCCGTTGCATTGTCATTTGCAGCTCCTATGAGCGAACTTCGCAAGATTGTTTACACTCCACACATCTATGTTATTAATTTGATTATTGACGGTGAGAGTCACACGGCTATATTGAAAGAGCTTCAGTTCCACCCAGTTACAGATGCTTTGCTTCATGTCGATTTCTTTGAGGTGAACGATCAGAAGCCTATCACCATTGGTATTCCTGTTAAACTTAACGGTTTAGCACAAGGTGTACGTCAAGGTGGACGTATGAACTTGTCTATCCGCAAAATCAACGTTACCGCTCCTTATCAGCAAATTCCCGAGCATCTTGATGTAGATGTTACTGCTTTGGGCCTTGGCAAGAGCATCAAGGTTGGCGATTTGACATTCGATGGCCTCGACTTAGCTACTCCTAAAGAGGTTGTTGTATGTTCTGTTAAGACCACTCGTCAGGCTGCACAAGCTGCTGCAGCAAGCGAAGAGGGTGCTGACGCAGATGGTGCTGCAGCAGAATAAGTGGCGCACTAACAATGAAGGAAGAAGCATTTATCTATGGATAAATATCTTATTTGTGGCTTAGGGAACCCCGGCAACGAATACGAAGGGACTCGCCACAATACAGGTTTTATGGTATTGGACGCTTTTGCAAAAGCGTCCAATATTGTTTTTGACGACAAAAGGTATGGCTACCTTGCCGAAACCAGCCTAAAAGGCAGAAAGGTCTACTTGTTAAAACCCACCACTTTTATGAACCTTAGCGGTAATGCTGTACGTTATTGGTTAGACAAAGAGCACATCGACCAAAAACGGCTATTGGTTGTAAGCGATGATATTGCCTTGCCTTTAGGTGCCTTCCGATTGAAAGCGAACGGTAGCAACGGAGGCCATAATGGCTTGGGGCACATCCAGCAACTCATAGGGCAAGACTATGCCCGCCTACGTATGGGTATCGGGAACGACTATCCCAAAGGAGGGCAAATTGATTGGGTGCTTGGCCACTATAGCGAAGAAGACCTCCAAAAGCTCAATCCAAGCATAGAAACGGCAGTAGACATCATCAAGAGTTTTGTTTTAGCAGGCATCGACATTACAATGAATCAGTTCAATAAACTTGGAAAAAAATGAACAATACTGCCAGAATAGACAAATGGTTATGGGCTGCACGCATCTTCAAAACGCGCTCCATTGCAGCCACTGCCTGTAAAAATGGTCGTGTAACAATTAACGGAGCCAATCTAAAGCCCTCCCACCTCATCAAAGAGGGAGAAGTTGTCAATGTGAAGAAACCGCCTATCGTCTATTCGTTCAAGGTTCTAAAAACCATTGAACAACGTGTTGGAGCAAAACTCATCCCTGAAGTTTACGAGAATGTAACATCTAAAAAGCAGTATGAATTATTGGAGATGAGTCGCATAAGTGGCTTTGTAGATCGCGCAAGAGGCACAGGACGCCCCACCAAAAAAGACCGTCGTCAGATGGATGCATTTACTGATCCCGTTCTCTTTGGCTTTGATGAAGAGGATGATTGGGACGAAGATGAATAGCATTAACCACTCAAACTATACCAAACATGAAAAACATTGCCATTTTTGTATCCGGAAATGGAACCAATTGCGAGAACATCATCCACCATTTCAAAGCCTCTTCGGTGGCTAAAGTGGTCCTGGTCGTTTCCAACAAGCCCGATGCTTATGCACTGGTTCGTGCGCACCGGAATAATGTTGACACAGCCATTCTCTCAAAAGCAGACCTGAATAATTCTGGAAAAGTATTGGACTTGCTTTCTTCTTACCACGTTGACTTCATAGTGTTAGCTGGTTTTCTACTAATGGTACCAGCCTATTTAATCAGTGCATTTCCAAAGCACATCGTCAACATCCACCCAGCCTTGCTTCCAAAGTTTGGCGGAAAAGGTATGTATGGCCACTATGTGCACGAAGCGGTAAAGGCTGCTGGTGAACAAGAAACAGGGATTACCATCCATTGGGTTAACCAGGCATGTGATGGCGGAGCCATTATCAGACAATATAAAACAGCTATTTCTCCGACAGACTCTGCTGAAGAAATAGCCGAAAAGGTCCATTTGCTTGAAATGGAATTCTATCCTAAAGTGATTGAAAGTTTGCTTTAGTAGTTAAACATCGGTCTACCAAAGCCGCCCCCGGAACCGCTTCTTGGCCTATTTCATGGATGTGGAGGTCCCATTGGTCCTTCGCCCCTATTAAATCTGCCATTCTCCCGCATGTTGCTACGTGCTTCTTTCCCGCCAAAGAGATTGAAGCGGTAGGTAGCCTTAAACATCAAGTAGCTATTTATGCTATTATATTCGGTATCAGTCCGGCTCATAGCGTTGATGGTGCGTGACAGATTACTTTGTTGTTGCAGGATATCAAACCATTGAACACTTACGGTTAAGGCATTCTCTTTCAAAAAGCTCTGAGACAATTGCGCATTCCATAACAGTTCATTCGTATTAAGCGAAGCGTCACTATAGCCTCTTCGACTCTGTTCGTGCAAGTCGGTTGAGAGGCTTGTACCCCATGGCAACGTTACTGTAAGGTTTGCTCCATAGGCATATTGCCAAGTATTGAGATTGCTTGCAGCCTGCATGGCGTTCTTGCTATGCGTATAATTGAGTGAGCCGTCCAATTCCAGTTCAATCCACGACTTGCGATAACTTGCCGACAAGCGTTCTCCAACAGTGGTAGACTTTGTTATGTTTTTAGCCAATTGCTCCATATCACGCAATTGCAAATAGCTTGCATAGCGGTTATATCCCATTGTTGTAAACGTATTAACATTCCATACGCCGGCTGAATCCAAAGAAGTGTTGAACATTACCGCTGCGTTTGCATCCCAATTTCCGTTAACATTGACAGGCTGAACCGTCCTTGCACCTGTTTGAGAGTTGTAAGAGACGCTATTTCCTATAGCATTCCGTACCGAAGAAAGGTTCAGAAACGTCATGATTGAGCGTTGATGGTTTTGTATATAATTGTTATAGAAGAAGCGCAAACGGTTGGTAAAAGACGGCTTCAGTCCCGGATTTCCCCGTTGAACATTCTGGGGATCAGTGTTATCTACGATGTCCAAGAGCTGACTCATTGACGGCTGGGTGGCCGTTCCCCTGTAATTGATGCGCAAATTGCTCTGTTTGCTGAACCGATAACGGAAATCCAGCGTTGGGCTCCAGTTCACCACGTTTCTTACTGTATCCACATGCACACCAAGATAGTCTTGCATATAAGACGAATGTTGCGGTTGTAGCATCACGCCTGCATTCAGTCGCCATTTAGTTTGGTTCATTCTCAGCATCAACTGAAAGTCGTGTGTATAAGTCCGATACTCGGAATAGCGGCTTAGCCCCTGGTCGAAGTAGTCTGCCAACGGCTCTGTCAAACAAGCCAAATAGCTATCCCACGAGCGGTAAGCAGGAGTAATGTTGTCAAAAACGCCATTATTCAAGCGGCTAAAATCGTAAGTTGAACGGTCGCTTTTGGAAAAAGAGTATTTATATTGATAACTGAATTGCAAATAGGTTTTGTTGGCTATTGGCTCACTGTAAACCGCTTTCACTGCATATCCCCAGTTCTTTGTAGGCATAAGGTTGTATCGGTAAGCCTGATAGGTTGAATCTTGTCCAAGCATATCCATTAGTTGGAAATACTGCAAGTCCTGTGTAGAAAACGTTTTTGAATCTTCATCGCTATAATTACCGTCCACTCGCAAAGTCACGTTACGTCCGTTTCCACTCAGCTTTCGGTTAACCTGTATCATTCCGTTGGCTGTTGTTGCATCCCCATACGAGATAGTTGTGGTTTTTTGTTTGTTAACCACCCTGTCTTCTTGAGCCAGTTGTTCGATGGAAGCGTCGTCGAGCGGATTGTCTACATACTCATACGGATCTTCATTGAAGGCTGCCGATGAACTGATAGTGCGTCCGTCTGTTTTCTTGAGGCTTATGCTGGGGCGAAACATGATATTCCACATTGAGTCTGGAGTCCATTCCATGCGGAAACGTGCATCCCAACTATTGGTACGCGAGTAGTTTTGTGAAAGTCTGTTGGCAAACGACCCGGAAGAGGAGACAAAGTTTTCTGAAGCCACTTTGGTTGCCAGATCACCATCAGAATGATTCCAACGCACACTACCATCAAGCTGAATAAGGTTTTTCTTCTCATAGTTCAGATTGAGGCCAACCATTTTCGTTGCATTCAGACCTTGCCTCAGGCCACCGAATCCACCTCTAGGGCCACCGCCAAATCCCATATCATTGACGTTGTTGGCTCGTCCGAAGCCCATCATGCGCAACCCGTCTTTGAAATAAGCACCCATGGCTTTTTCCGCATAACGGCTGTGTGTGCCCACGCCAAAGTCGAGGTTTCCAAACATCCCCTTGTTCATACCTTTCTTAATACCAAAGTCCAATACGGTCTGCTCCTCGCCGTCATCAATTCCCGTGACGCGCGAAAGATCGCTTTGTTGGTCGTAAGCCTTCACTTTTTCGACGATACTTGTAGGCAAGTTCTTCATTGCGGTCTTTGTATCCCCCACCATAAACTCTTTGCCATCAACCAAAATCTTCTTCACTTCCTTACCATTAATCTTTATGGTTCCGTCGTCAGACACCTCAGCTCCTGGCAGACGTTTCACCAAAGCCTCTATGGTAGAGCCCTCTGGCACATGATAAGCTGAAGCATTATACTGAAATGTGTCTTCTTTCAAGACCACTTTGGCTGCTTGCCCCACTACTGTCACCTCTTGAAGCGTTTTCGAATCAGCCTTCATCTGCAGTTGCCCGAGCTGAATTTCTTTATCGTTGTCCACAATTACATTTTTGGTTAGGGTGCGATAACCTATCCCCGAAAACCTGACAATATACTTACCCTCCTTTGGAGCAGTAAGGGTGAACTTACCATCACCATCTGTTGTTGTACCTGCTACGTAACTGCTATCAGGGTTTAACAACTGTACAGGAGTGTAAAGCACACCCTCTTTTGTGTCTTTGTCAATCAGTGAGCCCATGATGGTATGCACTTGTGCCTGCATTACACAGGCTAACATCACCAATAGGCACAATAAGACCGTTCTTTGTATTTTCATCTACTTTCTCAAATTTTGTCGATTATTTGGATGTAAGAAATTGAAAAAGGTTTAATCGACAATTTTTTTATCGATTATTTGCCCTTTTAAAACTTGCACACTCCCCTATCAGTGTGCGCAAATTCATTGCTTTTTGTGTAAAAGAATGCTAAATAAGGTCCTCTGCAATCCGTTTTCATGAAAGAAAATAGCTATATTTGCGATACTGTTTAACAACTAAAGGAAGGAATGAATATGAAACAACAAATTGTTATTTCCAAGCATTTCAAGAGTGATTTGGCCTCTTCCATTGCAGAATGTGAGCGCGACAAGATATTTGTTTTGGTTGACACCAATACTCACAACACCTGCTGGCCGCTCATTCAAGACTATTTCTCCCTGAAAAATGCCATTGTCATCACCATTGAAGCGTCCGATGCCCATAAAGACTTGCAATCACTTTGTCATGTATGGGAATGTTTAGAAGCAGGAAAAGCCACACGGCACTCGCTCCTTATCAATCTTGGTGGAGGAATGGTTACCGATCTTGGCGGTTTTGCCGCCAGCACTTTCAAACGCGGCATCAACTTCATCAACATCCCAACAACCCTGCTTGCCATGGTAGATGCATCCGTAGGAGGAAAAACAGGAATTAATTTTGGAGGATTGAAAAATGAGATTGGCGTTTTCAACGAGGCTTCCTGTGTGCTTCTAAACATGCGATGGCTACGCTCGTTGGATGCAGAAAACCTCTGCTCGGGTTATGCCGAAATGCTTAAGCATGGACTCATTTCCAACGAAGCCACCTGGGCTGAACTTATCAAGATGGACCTCATTGACCCCAATCTCGATGCTTTAGCCGATATGGTAGGCACAAGCGTGAAAGTGAAAGAGAACTTCGTCACCAAAGACCCCCACGAACACGGCATACGCAAAGCTCTTAACTTTGGGCATACCTTTGGCCATGCACTCGAAGAATGGAGCCTTCACAGAACTGAGACTTCACAAACCGACAACCGCATCAAGCCCCTCCTACATGGTTATGCCATCGCTTTCGGACTAATCTGCGAGCTCTATTTGTCGGCCATAAAAACCGGATTTCCAACCGAGCAAATGCATCAAACCATCAATTTCATCCGCCAATATTACGGACAAGTGGACATTACGTGTGACGACTATGCCCAACTTATTGATTTGATGCATCACGACAAGAAGAGTACATCAGGCGAAATCAACGCCACGCTCTTGAGTAATATTGGGAAAATCAACATCAATCAAACGATAACAGAAGAAGAAGCAAAAGATGCTTTCGACTTTTTAAGGGAGGGATAGGCCGACATGACACAAACACAGAACAAGCAGCGACTTCTCTCTCTCGACATTCTCCGGGGACTTACCGTTGCCGGGATGATACTTGTAGATAGCGGAACCGACAACAGTTTCCTGCCTTTACAACACTCTGTATGGAACGGAATGACCCCATGCGATTTGGTTTTCCCGTTCTTTCTCTTCATAATGGGCATTTCCACCTATCTTTCCCTAAAGAAGTTTTCCTTTAGCTGGAGTGGCACTTTGGCCCGAAAAATCATCAAGAGAACGGTTGTTTTGTTCTTGATAGGCCTTGGTGTCAACTGGTTTATCCTACTTATCAAGGGCATTCCGTTCGAATGGGGACAACTACGCTATATGGGCATACTACAACGCATCGCCCTTTGCTATGCACTGACAGCATCGTTGGCTATCTGCGTTCGCCACCGCTACTTTCCCTTGTTGATTGTGATACTGCTGTCTGCCTATACGGCATTGCTGCTATACGGGAACGGATTGGCCTGCGACACGTCCAACATTCTGCGACAAGCAGACGAATGCATTTTTGGCAAAAGCCATTTGTATCTCGACGAAGGCCCCATCGATCCCGAAGGGTTGCTTAGCCTCATCGCCTGTACGGCACACACCATGATAGGATTTTGCTGTTGCCGAATGATGGAACTGCAAAAGGACGTCAAAAGTAAGGTGTTGGTTTATTTAAGAATCGGTGCTATTTTAACCATCAGTGGCTATTTGCTGACTTTTGCCATTCCTCTAAACAAACGCATATGGTCTCCCAGCTATGTTTGCGTTACTTGCGGCCTGGCTGCTTTGCTGCAAGGGCTCATCATGTATGCCCTTGACTTACAAACAGGACAGACGGTCTGGAAAACTGCTTTTTCCGATTTTTTCCGCGTGTTTGGCGTAAATCCCCTTTTTCTTTACGTCACCCGTTTTCTGCTAACCGTATTCATGGTGCTCACAGGACTCGCCCGCCCATTGCACGCAGCCTTAGACGCCATCATTCCAAGCGCCCCATGGAGTGCCTTAGCCTACGCTATCATCATGGTCATGGCGGTATATTGCATAGGCGTCTTCCTTGACAAGCGGCACATATACATAAAGTTATAACGATAAAAAAAACTGACAATCTTTCTTTTATATACCCCTTAATCTCCAAGACCTTGCCCGTTGTCTTGCAAAAGCGGCCTTATTACCACCTAAAAGAGCCGGTTTTAGCTTCTAAGAACCAAGGTTTTGGCTTCCAATATGCCGTGTTTTAAAATCCATCACATAAGCCATTGGCTATCAATGCTTTGCGACAAACATTTTCATATCCAACAAAAAAGCGGTAACTTTGCAGCAACAAAATAAAAAGATTGTACAAAACAAGGCAAACATCAACCATGGGTCAAGAACAAAACCACAAGCTGAAAGGAACCGTCTGCGGCATCATTGCAGCAGTTTGTTACGGCACCAACCCCTTAGGAGCCTTACCGCTCTATAGCGAGGGAGTAAATACGTGCAGCGCATTATTTTACCGTTTTTTCTTCGCCATGCTCATTCTGGGTGGCCTTCTGCTCATTCAGCGCAAGTCTTTCGCCATTTCTGTTCGCGAACTATCCATTCTTATGCCCTTAGGAGTGCTGATGGGGTCTTCCTCGTTGTCGCTCTATATGAGCTTTCACCACATGGCAGCCGGCATAGCCTCAACGTTGTTGTTTGTCTATCCCGTGATGGTGGCAGTGTTAATGGCAGTACTTTTCAAAGAGCACATCACCTTTTCTACAACCGCGTCCATCGTTTTGGCTCTTGGGGGCATAGTTCTTCTCTATCACGGCAACGGCAACGAGACGCTAAGTGTCACGGGAGTTGCCCTTGTCATGTTGTCTTCACTGACCTATGCCGTTTACATCATCATCGTCAATAAGTCACCATTGCGCCTATCGTCTATCAAACTCACCTTTTACGTGCTTGTTTTCGGCTCTATCACCATTGCCTTCTATTCCGTTTTTGGCACAGATGGTCTTCTTCAGATGCCCCCGTCAGCACGTGCTTGGGCACTGGGCTTCATGTTAGCTCTGCTTCCCACCGTCATTTCCCTTGTAACAATGGCTATCGCCGTGCGGGAAATAGGTTCCACGCCAACAGCCATTATGGGAGCGTTGGAGCCCCTCACCGCAGTGGTGATAGGTATAACCATCTTCGGTGAAGCTCTTACTATTCGCCTTGCCATAGGTATCGTCCTCATTCTTGCAGCAGTCTTGACCATCATTGCCGGCAAATCGCTCGATAGACACAAACTCACCATCGTACGCGGATATATGGGGCGCTTGCTCAGAAAGACTTGGCGCTGGAAATAGATATATATAAAAAAGATAAAAAACACCTCTCTTTAAGAATAATTTCGTAAATTTGCAACATAATTATGGGGCGAAGTTAGACCGCTGGCTATAAGGTTTTATCAGACTTTCGAGGCCGTCGTTTTGACCGTCACCCGCAAAGACAGACATATTCGAATATTACGACATGAACGTTTTAGAACTTAGTGAGCAGGAGATTGGCCGTCGCCAAAGCCTGCAAGAACTGCGCTCGATGGGCATTGACCCCTATCCAGCTGCCGAGTATCCCACCAATGCTTTCTCTACCGACATTAAAAACAGTTTCAAGGAAGAGGAAGAAAAACGCCAAGTAGTCATCGCAGGACGAATGATGAGCCGTCGCGTGATGGGTAAAGCCAGCTTTGTAGAACTTCAAGACAGCAAAGGCAGAATTCAAGTATACATTACCCGTGACGACATCTGCCCTGACGACAACAAAGACCTGTACAATAAAGTCTTTAAGAAATTGCTTGACATCGGTGATTTTATCGGTATCAAGGGATTCGTTTTCCGCACCCAGACAGGTGAAGTCTCTGTTCATGCACAAGAATTAGTACTTCTTTCAAAAAGCCTCAAGCCCCTTCCTATTGTCAAGTATAAAGATGGCGTGGCTTACGATAAGTTCGACGATCCTGAGTTGCGTTACCGTCAACGCTACGTTGACCTCATTGTCAACGACGGCGTAAAGGAGACTTTCTTGCAACGGGCAACGGTGTTGCGAACATTGCGCAACGTTTTGGATTCCGCAGGATATACAGAAGTGGAGACCCCAACCTTGCAATCGATAGCTGGAGGAGCTTCTGCTCGTCCGTTCATCACCCACTTCAATGCGCTCGACCAAGACATGTATATGCGCATCGCAACCGAGCTCTACCTCAAACGCCTTATCGTTGGAGGCTTTGAAGGTGTCTATGAAATAGGAAAGAATTTCCGTAACGAGGGAATGGACCGCAACCACAACCCAGAATTCACCTGTATGGAGCTCTATGTGCAATACAAAGACTACAACTGGATGATGACTTTCACAGAGAAACTCCTCGAAACCATCTGTGTTGCAGTTAACGGGAAGCCCGAGAGAGAGATTGACGGAAAGGTTGTGAGCTTCAAGGCTCCTTACCGTCGTCTGCCCATCTTGGACGCCATCAAAGAGAAGACAGGGTTTGACCTCAATGGACTAAGCGAAGAAGAAATACGCAAAATAGCCACAGAAGACCTCAAGATGGAAGGCATCGATGAGAGTTTTGGCAAAGGAAAGCTCATCGATGAAATCTTTGGTGAGTTCTGCGAAGGCACATTCATCCAGCCTACCTTCATCACCGACTATCCTGTTGAGATGTCACCTCTTACCAAGATGCATCGTTCAAAGCCTGGATTGACAGAGCGTTTCGAGCTGATGGTCAACGGAAAAGAGCTCGCCAATGCCTATTCTGAGTTGAACGACCCATTAGATCAGGAGCAACGCTTTATCGACCAAATGAAATTGGCAGACAAAGGCGACGACGAAGCAATGATAATAGACCACGATTTTCTTCGCGCTTTACAATACGGTATGCCTCCAACATCAGGCATCGGCATCGGCATCGACCGTTTAGTGATGTTAATGACAGGCAAAACCTATATTCAGGAAGTATTGTTCTTCCCACAGATGAAGCCGGAAAAGAAAATGCCACAAAGCACCATCAAAGAATGGGAAGCCATCGGCGTAAGCGAAAATTGGGCATACGTGTTGCGTAAAGCTGGATTCAACCTCATTTCGGACATTCGTTCCGAGAAGGCACAAGGCCTGCAACAAAAGATAGGAGAAATCAACAAGAAGTATAAACTCGGATACGAAAAGCCAACCGTCGACGACATCCAGCAATGGATAGACAAAGCCAATGTATAATTGCGGTAAGATAGCTATCATTGGAGGAGGCTCTTGGGCCACAGCCATAGCCAAGATTGTGGTGGGACACACTCACCACATTGGGTGGTATATACGGCGTGATGACCGTATAGAAGACTTCCGCAGACTGGGCCACAACCCAGCCTACTTGACCAGTGTACGCTTCAACATGGACGAAATCGCTTTTTCGTCAGACATCAATGCCATCGTCCAAGGATACGACACTTTGGTTTTCGTAACACCGTCACCTTACTTGAAAAACCACTTGAAGCGCTTAAAAACACGCATCAAAGACAAGTTTATCGTGACAGCTATTAAAGGCATCGTTCCAGACGAGAACCTCGTATGCTCCGAATACTTCCACCAAGTGTATGACGTGCCCGAAGAAAACCTGGCATGCATCGGCGGTCCAAGCCATGCCGAAGAGGTGGCGCTCGACCGTCTCAGCTATCTCACTGTGGGATGTTCCAATTTGGAGAAAGCCGAAGCCTTTACCGAAATGCTCAGTTCGAACGTCATCAAGACAAAGGTGTCAAGTGACGTTATCGGAATAGAATATTCTTCGGTCTTGAAGAACGTATATGCCATAGCAGCAGGCATCTGCTACGGCCTCAACTATGGCGACAATTTTCAAGCCGTTCTCATCTCCAATGCCGTTCAAGAAATGAACCGCTTTCTGCAAAGTGTAAGGCCAGACAGTAGCAGAAGCATAATCGATAGTGTCTACTTGGGCGATTTGCTCGTAACCGGATACTCTAACTTCAGTCGCAACCGCACTTTCGGAACAATGATTGGCAAAGGCTACTCGGTGAAAAGTGCCCAAATAGAGATGGAAATGATAGCAGAAGGCTACTTTGGTACAAAGTGCATGAAGGAGATCAACCGACACCTACATGTCAACATGCCTATTCTCGATGCCGTTTACAACATCCTCTACGAACGCATCAGTCCACAAATAGAAATAAAATTATTAACTGATTCATTTAGATAAACAAAATGAAAAGTATCAACTTAGACATTACAAAGGCTGCTCAATTCCTTAAACCAGGTACAGTAGCTGCTTACGAGCCACAAGTGGCAGCCGCACAAGAAGCATTGGAAGCTGGCACATGTGCAGGAAACGACTTTCTGGGATGGCTTCATCTGCCATCATCCATCACCCCCGACTTTCTGGATGAAGTGCAAGCTACAGCAAACACGCTTCGCGAAAAATGCGAAGTAGTAGTAGTTGCCGGCATCGGTGGCTCCTATTTAGGGGCACGCGCCGTTATCGAAGCCCTCGGAAACGCCTTTGCATGGCTTGTCAATGACGGCAAGAATCCAACCATTCTGTTTGCCGGCAACAACATCGGAGAAGACTATTTGTCTGAACTTACCGAATATTTAAAAGGCAAGAAATTTGGTGTTATCAACATTTCCAAGTCTGGAACAACCACCGAGACAGCCCTCACTTTCCGCCTGCTGAAGAAACAATGCGAAGCTCAACGCGGCAAAGAGGAAGCTAAAGATGTTATCGTTGCAGTTACAGATGCCAAAAAAGGCGCAGCACGCACATGTGCAGACAAAGAAGGTTACAAGAGTTTTGTTATTCCTGACAATGTTGGAGGCCGTTTCTCGGTTCTCACCCCTGTAGGACTTCTCCCAATAGCTTGTGCAGGTTTTGACATCAAAGCACTTGTCAACGGTGCCCAAGACATGGAAAAAGCTTGTGGAAAGGATGTAGCTTACGCTCAAAACCCAGCTGCTCAATATGCAGCCGTACGACAGGCTCTTTACAACCAAGCAGGAAAGAAAATTGAGATAATCGCCAACTTCCAGCCTAAACTTCACTTTATAGCTGAATGGTGGAAACAACTCTACGGAGAAAGCGAAGGCAAAGACCATAAAGGAATCTTCCCTGCTGCCTGTGACTTCACTACCGACTTACACTCTATGGGACAATGGATACAAGACGGTGAACGCTCTATCTTTGAAACTGTTCTGAGCGTTGAAACTCCAAACCGCGAACTTGACTTCCCAAGCGATGAAGAAAACCTTGACGGATTGAACTTCTTAGCTGGTAAGAGAGTTGACGAAGTAAACAAAATGGCAGAACTTGGAACCCGTTTGGCACACGTTGACGGTGGAGTCCCCAACATTCGCATTTCCATTCCGCAACTCAACGAATACTACATTGGCCAACTCATCTACTTCTTTGAAAAGGCTTGTGGTATCAGCGGTTTGGTTGAAGAGGTTAACCCATTCAACCAACCAGGCGTAGAAGCCTACAAGAAGAATATGTTTGCATTGCTCAACAAGCCTGGCTATGAGGCTGAAAGCAAAGCTATACAAGAGCGTCTCGCAAACGAGAAATAAAGCATGAGAACAGAAATAGAACAATATCTTAAAAAGAACGGCTTTGGGGCATTCTGTCCCAAAGCCGTTCTTTTTGACATGGATGGAGTGTTGTACGATTCAATGCCCAACCACGCCATTGCATGGCAACGGTCTATGGCCGACTTTGGAATAACAATGACGGCTGCAGATGCCTATGCCACAGAAGGAGCGCGAGGTATTGACACCATACAACGCTTTGTAAAAGAACAATTGGGTCGCACCATCTCTTTGGACGAAGCCCAAAAGATGTATGACGTTAAAACGAAGTATTTCCATGAACTTCCCGAAACTAAAGTCTTTGAAGGTGTCAAGGACGTAATGGAGAAAGTAAAAAAAGCAGGTCTCGCCATTGGCGTTGTAACAGGAAGCGGACAACGCCCACTAATCGAAAGACTGCTTACCGACTTTGCTAACTATCTTGACGAAGACCACATCACTACGGCCTATGACGTAAAACGCGGAAAGCCATTCCCCGACCCATACCTGATGGGACTACAAAAATGCGGCAATTTGCATCCGTATGAAGGCATCGTTGTAGAAAATGCACCGCTAGGCATAAGGGCAGGAGTTGCAGCAAAGTGTTTCACCGTTGCCATCAACAGTGGTCCGCTACCCGACACAGACCTTACAAACGAAGGCGCAAACATCTTGTATAAGACGATGTCGGACTTTTGCAACGACTTGGAATCCTTCTTGTAAGCACAGTGTAAAATCGGCAGATCCGGGCGATATACAAAAAAGAAAACACCTATTTTTAGGTATTGTCACTCTTTAGCAGAACGCGTATCTTTGCAAATGAAACTTTCAAACTAACAGATTATTATGAAAATAGAAAAAATTCATGCAAGAGAAATCCTTGACTCAAGAGGAAATCCAACGGTAGAAGTAGAAATAACGCTTGAAAACGGTGTTATGGGAAGAGCCGCAGTACCATCCGGAGCCTCAACAGGCGAAAACGAAGCACTTGAGCTACGTGATGGAGACAAAGCCCGTTATGGCGGAAAAGGTGTACTGAAAGCTGTAGAAAACGTCAACACTATTATAGCTCCAGCCCTACAAGGCGATTGTGTATTCGACCAACGGGCACTCGACCATAAGATGTTGGCACTTGACGGAACTTCAACCAAGAGTAAGCTGGGAGCAAACGCCATCCTCGGTGTGTCATTGGCTGCCGCTAAAGCAGCCGCCAAAGCATTGGGTATGCCACTATACCGCTATATAGGCGGATGCAACGCATACACCATGCCCGTGCCAATGATGAACATCATCAATGGAGGAGCTCACTCCGATGCCCCTATAGCATTCCAGGAATTCATGATTCGACCTGTTGGTGCTCCTTCTATAAAAGAGGCTATACGCATGGGTGCTGAGGTTTTTCACGCACTTGCCAAATTGTTGAAAGGACGTGGACTGTCAACTGCTGTTGGTGATGAAGGAGGGTTTGCACCCGCCCTTAACGGCATTGAAGATGCTCTTGAAAGTATTTGCCAGGCCATTCGGGATGCCGGCTACGCACCAGGGAAAGACGTAAAGATTGCCATGGACTGTGCAGCCAGCGAATTCGCTATATGCGAAAATGGCAACTGGTACTACGACTATCGACAACTAAAAGACGGAAAAAAGAAAGATCCAAACGGGAAAAGGCTCACTGCTGACGAACAGATCAAGTATCTTGAAGAACTTATTACCAAATACCCCATCGACTCTATCGAAGACGGTTTGGACGAAAACGACTGGGACAATTGGGTGAAACTCACTGCTGCCATCGGCGACCGTTGTCAATTAGTTGGTGACGACTTGTTTGTTACCAACGTAAAATTCCTTGAAAAGGGCATCAAGATGGGAGCAGCAAACTCTATTCTCATTAAGGTTAACCAGATAGGATCACTTACAGAAACACTTGATGCAATTGAAATGGCTCATCGCCATGGCTATACCACCGTCACCTCTCATCGCTCAGGCGAAACGGAAGATACAACAATAGCAGACATAGCAGTTGCTACCAATTCCGGACAAATCAAAACCGGTTCGATGAGTCGTACAGACCGTATGGCCAAATACAACCAACTCATCCGTATTGAAGAGCAACTTGGCAGTGATGCAGTTTACGGATACAAAAAGTTAAAGTAAACTTCGTCCAACAAGACAAACAGAAATCCGCCCCTACTCTATACAAAGATAAGAGTAGGAGCGGATTTTCATTAATGTAGAGTATGCCTAAAATGGGCTTCACTTGCCACTACATATTTTGGCATTCGTGCGTCTCGGTGGTAATTTTCTCTTCTTTTGTGGTGACACGAGCTTTATAGCCGAACTTCTCAAAGGCTTTCTGCAACTTTTCAACCGTAGTTTTCTTGGCGTCGTAAACGATTGTCACTTTTTGTTCTGCAACATCAGTAGTAATCTGTTTAATGCCTTTTTCAAATTTCAAATTCCCTTTAATGCGGTTTTCACAATTGGAACAATGCATTTGGGGAGTGGTTGTAAAAATAACTGTTTTGTAGTCTTTGGCCGATGCAACTATTGCTATCATCATCAACAACAAAGTAAAAAGAGTTTTCTTCATCATTTTTCTATCCTTTCTTTTTTGATTGATATAATTTATATTATAACACTTTTTCAGAAGATTTATTTTATAAATGACGACCAAAATTCAAACGCATACCTATATATCCCATAGCTCCAGTGATGGGACCGTATATCATTGTAGGCTCAAAGGTGGCCGACCACGGGTTTTGAGCATCTATCACAGGATGCTTCTGCTTATATCCTGTAAGGTTCTCTCCTCCTATATAAACCGATAAATGGCGGAAATTACGCGTTAACTGAACGTTTAGGGTGGGATAAGCCTTAAAATTGTTATTCCAGGATGGTTCCCCATTTGCCGTAACATATGCTTCCGGCATTCGACCTCCACCATTCATCGCAAAGGTAGCATCAGCTTGCCAGAGTCCCATACCAGGTTTATAGCTAACAGAAAAGAGTGCCTTGTAACGACTCTGCAACGGTTTCCAAAGCAAACGGCCTCCATATGTACACTTAACCAGATTATAACGATAAGCCGCTGTCAGTTCCAAGCCATTTTGTAACGGCAAATTGGCATCCAACTGAAACGTGTGACTGAAGCTCCTCCCTTGTAAATTGGTGATATGCAGTAGAGTTGGTGAAGAGTCGTAGTCGACAACCACTTGTCGAAGAAAATGGGTGTAATAATATTCGGCATTGAGTTTCAGGGTCTGTCTTCCCAATGGTATATAAAAGGCTGCTACCCCACCATAATTCCAAGCAGCCTCTTGCTGCAATCTGTCAACTTTCAACTGCCGTCCTGATGCCATCAGATAGCTCATCTCGGCCAAGGCATGAGGTGTGCGATAACCTTTTCCTGTCGACAAACGGAATGTCACCCATGACGACGGTCGCCACTTTAGGTGAATGCGTGGAGTGAGAAAGGTTCCATAAACCGAACTGTGATCAACACGCAAACCAGCCATCAAGACCAATTTCTCATGTAAGTTGAAAGTCCATTGGGCATAGGCTCCAGGTGTAGTTTCCTGCTCCTTGTCATGAACGCTTGACTTTTCTGCTTCCAACAAATAGTCTTGTGACAAACGATCATAATTCCAACTGAGTCCTACCGACAAATTATGGCTTGCTGCCAACTGCGTTTCGTACATCAACGACAAATAAGCATTCTTTTCATTCACACCATAACTTCTTGCACCGAACAATGATTCTTGCCTATGTAAAGAGGCCTGACCCATCAACGCAATGTTAGTTGCATGTTCCGGATCAAGTATCCAGGCATGCTTTTGGTAGAGTTCATAATGCCTGTTGTTAATTCTTATATTATAAGGTATAGAAACCGTAACGTCTTTTCCTTCATTTTCATGGAAAGAATGTCCACCATGAGCAACCTGTCCTGAGGAACGATATTCATCCACCAAAGACAGACCGCCATGATAGATGTAGCGGTTTCCTTTCCATAGCCAGCGGTTTTGAAAATTGTATTGGCGCACATTAGGGTCGTCTTGAAAACCGTCTCCATTTCCGTCGTGATGATTCCATCCATTTTCAAAGTGTCCCAAGAATTCCGTCGAGAGCTTTTGACTCATGTGAACATTGGCATCAACATTCAATTCTAACTTCCCCATCGTATTGGTATAGGCATTGAACGTTGCACCTTGGTCGTCTTCTGGCTTTAAATACTCTATATTAACCTGGCCTGTCATTGCTTCATATCCGTTTTTCACAGAAGCATTGCCTTTGGAAACTTGCAAACTCTTCATCCATGAACCTGGAACATAACTGAGCGCATAAGGTTGTGCTGCCCCTCGGAAGGCCGGAAGGCCCTCAGAAAGCAATTGGACGTAAGTTCCACCAAGGCCTAACAAACGCATTTGACGGGCTCCTGTAGCAGCATCCGAGTAATTGACATCGACAGAAGGATTGGTTACAAAACTCTCTCCAAGATTGCAGCAGGCAGCCTTAAAGAGCTCTCCACGTAAAATTTCGGCAGTATTGGTCGGTCCCATGGGCCTACGAACTGTCTGACGGGCTTTCACTGTCACTCCACAGAGTTGTTGTTGGGGCAGATAGTCAGTACTGTCGGTTGGCTGTTGGGCACTGATGCCCATCACACCTACTATCTGCAATACAATAAAAAGAATTGGTTCTATCTGTTTCATGGGTGCAAAGGTAGAAGAAAAAAACTTCACGCCCATTACGAAATAATGGATATAGCTTGTGAAATTAAGGTTGAACCTTACCAAAATAGCAACCGACTTCAGCCTTGCCTGCAATATTTACAGGCAAATTTCGCCTGAGCCCAAACACCGATGATGCCTATTGTCGTAAACAACACAGAACTGTCCGGGAGCAACACCATGGATGGGATGGTCTGCATGGAGCAAATAATGCCCTCCGTCAATTGGCTCTATACGTGCCTTATGAATGTCTGGCGTATGACGAATCTTAAAGGTAACATCGTCAAGAGGTACCTCACGGGTCAGGAAATGAAAACCAGCCAAACGAAACTCTTGCCTATAAGCAGTAGCAGGATCATAGCCATGACTTACATAAAGGATGTTGTTGGCAGGATCTTTGCGCACGACAAACCACGGACCTCCACCCAATCCAAGTCCCTTACGTTGCCCGATAGTGTGAAACCAATGCCCTTCATGGTGTCCCACCACACGTCCTGTCTCCAATTCTACCACATCACCTTGGCAAGTACCAAGGTAACGGCGTAAATAGTCATTGTAATTGATGCGACCAAGAAAGCAAATTCCTTGAGAGTCGGGGCGGTGAGCACTGATAAGGTGCTCGCTTTCGGCTATTTTCCTTACCTCTCCCTTGGCATAATGGCCTATTGGGAAAAGGGCTTTTCGCAATTGCCAACCATGTATTTGTGCCAAAAAATCGGTTTGGTCTTTCACGGGGTCCGGACTTGTTACAAGCCATTTCCACTCTCCGTCCCACTCTGTTTGAGCATAATGGCCTGTAGCTATAAGATCATAATCGTGTCCACGCTTTTCATCAAAGGCCCCGAATTTAATCAGTCGGTTACACATCACATCCGGATTTGGCGTTAAACCAGCCTTCACCTTTTCCATAGTATAACGCGTTACTTTGTCCCAATACTCATGATGACAGTCTACCACTTCAAGATTACATCCGTACTTATGAGCTACGGATGTGGCCATTTCAAGATCTTCTTCGGACGTGCAATCCCAAGACTCTTGTTCTTCCGGCCCAATCTTTATGTAAAAGCAATCTGGGTGCAACCCCATCCGGAACAATTCGTAAACAACTACCGAGCTATCTACGCCCCCCGACAAAAGAACTGCTATTTTCTTATTTTCTATTTCCTGGATGTTCATATCTTTATACGGTCAAATCCTATGCCATAAACTCCACTTACTGCACTTTGAGACACGAATGCATGTGGATCCAACTCATTGATAACACGAAAAATGTCATGAGATTCAGAACGGCGAGCAATAATGAACAACATACCGACTTTGCGACCTGTGTAAAATCCATGGGCATCTATGACTGTGCAACCACGATCAATATCATTGTTAATAGCTTGCCCTATCTTTTCCCATTGGTCTGAAACAACAAAGAATTGCACCGATCCACGATGGCCACCAACAACATAATCCACGCAAAGACTCATTACAAAAAGCACAACATAGCCATAGATAACCTTCTCCCATGAACCTATTACAAAATAACTGGAGGTAATCACACAAAGATCTGCTACCAAAATGATATGTCCAAGCGAGTAGTTACGATATTTATGAACCATTGATGCAATGACATCAGTACCGCCACTGCTTGCATTTCGCGTGAGAGCCAACCCCATTCCTATACCCATTAACACACCACCTGCCAAACAAGCGACAAACGGATCATTGCTGAAAAGGGTTGTTTCCCCAACCACTTGATTGACAACAGTAGTGCTTCCGGTAAATACTATAACTGCAAATATCGTCCGAAAACAAAAGTGCCAACCCAAAATCCTTAGGGCCAACAACAACAGGAGCGCATTTAAAGTGAAATAAGTGTACTGAACCGGTATCCCCAAGCCCCAATACACCACCGAAGAAATACCTGGAAGACCACCTATCGTAACATGGTGAGGCAACAAAAAGGCACACCAACCAATGCTTCCCAATATCATCCCCACAACTATTACCAGAAGATCACCAATCTCTCTAACTGCTTTCTTACTGTTATATCTTGCCATAACGGTGCAAAAATACAAAAAAACGATGATAAAAAGATGATGAAATACGAGTTTTTTGCTACATTTGCACAATGAGACAAATGCCTCAACAACTATCAACAAACAATTGACAAATAAATGGAACAAATCAAAAATGATTCGCTTTCGCTCTCCATTTCAGAGCATGGAGCCGAACTTCAAAGTATTAAAGACATTAACGGTAAAGAATATCTTTGGGACGGAGATCCCGAATATTGGCCCCGCCATTCCCCAATCCTTTTTCCTATCGTTTGCGGACTGTGGAAAAACACCTACAGATATAGCGGAGAAACCTACAAAATGGAGCGGCACGGGTTTGCCAGAGACACCGATTTTAAACTGGTAAGAAAAGCAGACGACCGCATAACGTTTGCGTTATCCGACTCTGAAGAAACGCTAAAAGTGTATCCGTTTCATTTTAACTTGGCAATTAGCTACCGATTGGAAGGAAACAAAATCCATGTTGTTTGGCACGTTGAAAATACAGACGACAAAACCCTCTATTTCCAAATAGGAGGACATCCTGCATTTCTTGTACCCGATGCAAAAAAAGGAGAACCTCTCACCGGTAGCTTGAAATGGGACAACAATGCACCCGAACGCCTCTACGGAAATGTAAATGGGTGTTTGGCAAAAGGCTATCATAAGGTCGCTACACCCGATGGTGTCTGGAATTTCACGGAAAACGATTTTGAAGACGATGCCCTTATCTTTGACAGGAGTCAACTGCATCACGTGGAATTACTTGACAAAGACAACAAGCCTGTCGTGCAATTAGACTTTAAGGCACCTGCTGTAGGAATTTGGAGCCCATCAGGGAAGCATGCACCCTTTGTATGTATAGAGCCTTGGTACGGTATTCATGATTGGGCAGAATTTGAAGGTAACTTCCAAGAAAAATACTTAATGAATCAGCTTTTACCTGGAAGCAGCTTTATGAGCGAATACATTATCACTATCGGATAATAAATAAGGGAGCTTCATTTGGAGCTCCCTTATTTATTAGAAATAACAACTCAGACCCATACGCACTTCAAACGTCTCCGAATGAACGTTTGAATAGTGTTTGTAATGAGTTTCCCTCATATAATAAGCAGCTTGCAAATCAAGGCTTACACCCTTTTTCAAATAAACCTGTAATCGCGGATTTATTACAAGAAGCTGAGCATTTGAAAGGTCTCCTTGGGCATTGAGATAAAGCGGATTCGTTGTTGTCAAATCTTTCGTCTCATATCCTTTCCATGTATAAATACGGTAATAATCGGCTAAAACGCTAAAACGCCCGAACCGCGGGAAGTCCAATAAGGTTTCAACCTTGGCACTATAGCCACTTCCCATGTTATAATCACGATCAATAATATGGTAGTAGTCGCTCAAAGAGCCACCCAAGAGAATGCCATCCAAAAAGACCCGCTGCTCAATACTGCCTACATTACCGACAGCAGGGAAGCGATAGATCAATCCCGGCCCGATACTGGCAGCCTCGGATATACGATATGGAACCCGTTGGGTACCATCTTTCACAGCTTCAGAGTCGTAATAGTTGAAGTGTTGGAACACTCCAAAAGCCGCAGTCATTTGTTTTCCTTCATAAAAGTTGGCACTCCAAAGTTTCCCCAATAAGTGAACACTGCTAATAAGCGGCTGATTTCCACTTAAACCGAAAGTTACATTTGCCGTAAAATAGTCGTATGGAGCATTGTTGGAAGTATCAAACACATCTCCATAAAGCAATGAAAAGTTCAAATAAGGATTTTGTTCACCTCTGAACAGACCTCCTTCATCAGCCAAATAGCGGTCTCCCAAGGTCACCATGAAGTTTATCGGGAATCGAGAATAGTCATGGTATTTGTTGTGATCGGCCCTTACTCGCCAGGCTTGTCCTGTAATCAACCTGTTAAAACCCTTGATAGGGCATATTAAAGTACCAGCAAATTCACGCAAAAAACGCCGAAAGCCCTGACTGCTATCATCAAAAACAAGATTGGACACCCTATGGGTTACTTCTCCGATACAAATACCTCCTATTGTGGTTGCCATCAAATCATTTATGGCAGGAGGCTCCGTTTCACAAGCCAATTCCCACATTAGGCTTCCACAAAACGAATAGGGAGCCGATTCCCAAAAAGACAATCCGTTACTTCGTGCGGAATTAAAGTACAAGCCTCCATGATAAGGATGCGCAAATAAATTGGTAGAGAACTGGTCGTTGTCCCAAACAAAGCCGGTTTTAAAATTCTGATGAATGGTATGAAGATTAATTTTTGCAAAGTCTTCGTTCATCACAAACCGGTCAAAACCATTGACCAACACATTTATACCAAAAGCTTCCAATGCCGCTTTCCAAGGATGCTTGACACGATAGGAAGGCAAATTATAGGCATACAACGACGCAGAAGAATCGGAAGACGCTTCTTCACATTCCATGACGGAACGCTTTTTGCCTTGCAAGAGCTGTCCCTTGTCATACCGAATAGCCATTCCCAATTCCACAATTGCCCGTTGGCGATAGCGTTCACGGTGATAATAGCGTCGTGTATCGCCATATCCGAGCGATGCAAATGCCGAAATTCGCGATGTCGGTTGCCAATCCACATTCAAACGCGCCTGTAGCGAATAAAGCCTTTCCGGCTTGTCTGCTGAATTGTGCTGAAAGGTTTCAACATGAAAATATCCAACATCACCACTTACAGACCATTTCGGTGACAACTTAAAATATTGTCCAATGCGATAGTATAACGAACCGGAGAACTTCTCATCCAAGCCTAAATAATGGGTTCCTATGCCCACAATATTGTAAGTACTGCGGTTACGAAAGCGTAATGCCACATTCAGCTTATTACTGTTTCCTGCAAAAAATAGCCAATCAATGCGCGTTTTAGGATTGACATTGACAAGACCTATCTTGTGAGCGATTGTGTCCCTGCTATAATTAATCAGACCGATTTGAACACCTCGAGGGTGTGCCACACATACATTCACAACACCTAACTGAGAACCATTAAGTGTATCGGCATAGTTGTAGGCCCCTATTTGCAAGCCACGCATATAAGAAGAACTCACATTCGACAACCCAGAGAGTTGCAATCCACGTTTCACACCACGCGAAATGTTGGAAATGCCACCCAGTTGAATTCCCTTAAACGGTGTAAGACTAATATTGGCAAAAGGGGAAATTTGCATTCCCCGCAAATCAGATGCAACCGTCGAAAGACCGGAAACCTGTATTCCATGGGCGTCTGTCAAAGCAAATGACGAGAAAGCGTTCAACTGTACTCCATGTAAATGAGAGGCTCCACTCGCTATACCGACATTCAAAGACGTTAATTTCAAACTATCTATACCGGTATGATAAATAGACAAGCCTATATTAACGGATTTTTTATATAATGAGTCTTGAGCCACTACATGGGATGCGCACCCACATAAAGCCATCAACACCCCTATCATTCGACATCTTGTTCCACCGTTCTTCATATACTTTCTACCATTCACCATTTAAAGAGCATAAAAGAAACTCTATTTCAAAAAGCCTCCCTATACTTATTTTCTTCTTTGTCGTCAAGCATCGACAAGTAGGACTGGTATCTACTTTCTGCTATATAGTGTTCTTCTACGGCTTTTCTGACAGCACAACCCGGCTCATGGGTATGGGTACAATTGGAAAAACGACAATCGCTTGAGAACTTAAAGATTTCTTTGAAATAGCTCGTCAGTTCTTCCCTTTCTATATCGAAGGTTCCAAAACCCTTTATTCCTGGAGTATCTATCAGGTAACCACCTTGTGGCAATGACAACATCTCGCTAAAGGTGGTGGTATGCATTCCTGTATTATGAGCAGAACTGATTTCTGCCGTCCTTTGATTTGCCGAAGGAAGTATTTGGTTTATCAAGGTAGACTTCCCTACCCCACTATTTCCACTCAGCAATGTAACCTTTCCTTTTAGGCTTGGCAAAAATGCATCCAAGCCTTTTCCTGTACTCGCACAGACCTCTACACACTGATAACCTATGGTTTCATAAAGGTTAACCAATGCTTTTTGATAACGCAACTCATCCTCATCCAACAAGTCTATCTTGTTAAACACAAGGCAAACAGGCACACGATAGGCTTCAGCCCCGGCCAAAAAACGGTCTATAAAAGTTGTTGATGTTTCCGGATAGTTGACGGTGACAACAAGAAAGGCTTGGTCTACATTGGCAGCAAGTATATGACTCTGCTTTGAAAGGTTGGGCGACTTTCTCACTATAAAGTTCTTACGATCGTCAATGGACGTTATAAAAGCCGTTCCTTCCTGATTTTTGATGATTTCCACTTTGTCTCCCACTACCACAGGGCTTGTCGAGCGAATGCCTTTCAAGCGGAAATTACCCTTTATTTTACACTCAACAATTGGTCCACCATCCGTTTGAACGGTGTACCAACTGCCGGTATTTTTAATGACCAATCCGTGCATCAAACGGTCATTATTTCTTTTTGTTTGTCTGCCAACAACTCTTCGATACGTTTAATGTACTTGTCGTGAGTTTTCTGGAGAGACTCTTCTGCATCTTTTTCGTTGTCTTCAGAGAGACCATCTTTGATGGCTTTCTTCAACTTATCCTTAATGTCGCCACGCACATTGCGCACTTCCACCTTCGTTCGCTCCCCAATTTTGTTGCATTGCTTTACTAATTCGCGACGACGCTCCTCGGTTGGCTGAGGCAAGTTCAAGCGAATTAGCTCCCCATTGTTTTCTGGTGTTATGCCAACATCGCTGTCCATAATTGCTTTTTCTATATCCCTAATGGCTTTCTTGTCCCATGGGCGAATGGCAATCGTACGAGGATCTGGAACTTGCACCGTTGCAACCTGGTTGAGGGGCACCATACTTCCGTACGAATTAACGCGCACACTATCAAGGATAGCTACGTTAGCGCGACCTGCACGAATGCGGGCCAATTCCTCTTCGAGGTACATAGCAGCCATCTGCATACGCTCCTCTGCATCGCTAAGTGTTGCTTTTACATCTAACATATCTTACTTTTTTACATTAATATTGTTGCACAAAAATACTTATTTCTTTCTATGTACACAACTATTCTTAGTTGTTTTTGTCTTCTCAACCTTGCTTTTGTGAAGATGCCAAGCTTTTTAATTCGTCTTCAACTCTATTAGTCAAATTGACAAACTGCTCGATGGTAAGTTGTTCGGGGCGTTTTGTCATTATATCGTCTTCAAAAAACTCCTTTTTAGGAGTAAGCCCTACAAAGAGTTGCTTCAAACTAACCCGAAGCATTTTCCGTCTTTGATTGAACACCATCTTCACCAAACGTTTAAACAAACTTTCGTTGCATCCCAAATCGGTAACCCCGTTACGCGTCATACGGATTACCGCACTTTTCACTTTTGGCGGTGGATTAAAGACATCTTCATCCACGGTAAAGAGATACTCCACCTCATACCAAGCCTGTATCAAGACCGAAAGTATTCCATAAGCTTTTGTTCCTGGAGCAGAAGCTATACGCAAAGCTACCTCCCGCTGTATCATTCCTGTACAACAAGGAATAAGGTCTTTGTAGTCAAGCATCTTAAAAAAGATTTGGGACGAAATGTCGTAGGGATAGTTACCAGTAAGGACAAAAGGTCTGCCCTCAAACACTTTGTCAAGATCCATCCGCAGAAAATCCTCTCCAAGGATATTGTCTCGAAGCTTGGGAAAAGCTTCGTTTAGATAGCACACACTCTCTTTATCTATCTCAACCGCTTTTACTTCCCGCGGTTTTTCCACCAAATAGCGGGTGAGCACACCCATTCCCGGACCAATTTCCAGTATAGGTATCTCTGGACATGCGTCAACAGTATCGGCTATTTGTTTGGCCACACTTAAGTCAGTCAGAAAATGTTGGCCGAGATTTTTCTTTGGTCTAACCTGTTTCATGCTTCTGTTTGCTTGGCAACAAAGTTAAGCAAAATCTTTCAAAAAACCTTCAAGGCAATGCAAATTCGTCTATTTGAGTAAAAAAACCCTTTTTCTTTCTTTGGCCTCTCATAGAGTTTTTATACTTTTGTAGATGTATATGGACTTTAAGAAAACCATCAACAGTACCATCAAGATTATTTTTCCACTCTTGTTAGGAGGGGCTATCCTTTATTGGATGTACCGCGGTTTTGATTTCCATAACATCGAACATGTGCTGACAAGCGAGATGGACTGGACCTGGATGTTACTTTCTTTTCCTTTTGGCATACTTGCCCAAATGTTTCGGGCGTGGAGATGGCAACAGACTCTGGATCCTATCGGAGAGCACCCTCGCACAAATGTCAGTGTCAATTCCATCTTTTTAAGTTACGCTGTCAGCCTAGTTATTCCTCGTATTGGCGAATTTGCACGGTGTGGAGTTCTCAAACGGTATGACAATGTTTCGTTTCCGAAAGCCATTGGAACGGTTGTAACAGAGCGCGCAGTGGATATGCTGGTGATGGCAGCCATTACCGCAATTGCATTTGTCATGCAAATAAAGGTCTTTGGACACTTCTTCTCAAAGACAGGGACACGCATTGACAACATTTTTCAAGCCTTTTCGTTAACAGGTTGGCTTGTTACTGCCATTTGCGGACTGGCAGTTCTTTTCTTAGGATATTACATTCTAAGGCAGTTGTCACTATACAAACGGGTAAAAGACACCTTCACGGGAATTTGGCAAGGAGTAGTATCGCTCAAAAAAGTGCATAACATTCCCCTTTTCCTGTTTTATTCCATTGCCATTTGGGGGAGTTACTTCCTTCATTTTTACCTTACTTTCTTTTGTTTCGACTTTACGGCGCACTTAGGAGTTACTTGCGCATTTGTAACTTTCGTTGTTGGAAGTATTGCCGTAATAGTACCTACTCCGAATGGAGCTGGTCCTTGGCATTTTGCCACCAAGACGATGCTCATTCTCTATGGGGTAGCAGACACGCAAGCTTTGTACTTTGTACTTATCGTCCACACCATACAAACACTCCTTGTTGTTTTATTAGGAGTATATGCATGGGGCGCGCTCATGTTTACCAAAAGGAAATCAACAGACAGAACGATAACCAACAAGCAATAATATTCACCTAAAAAGCATAACGTTATGAGTGAAATCAAAAATCTAAAACCGGAATGTATTTGGCGTAACTTTGACGCATTGACGCAAATACCACGTCCTTCTGGACATCTCGAAAAGGTTCAGGCTTTCTTGCTCGACTTTGCCAAGAAAGTTGGAATTGAAGCTTTCAAGGATGCAGGCAACAATATTGTCATGCGCAAACCTGCCACCAAAGGGATGGAAGACCGCAAGACGATTCTTCTCCAAGCCCATATGGACATGGTTCCGCAAAAGAGTCCTGAAAGCAAACACAACTTTGAGACCGATCCCATTGAGACCTATATTGACGGCGATTGGGTAAAGGCAAAAGGAACCACACTCGGTTCGGACGATGGCATGGGTGTTGCAGCCATCATGGCCGTAATGGAAGCTACCGACTTACAGCATGGACCAATAGAAGCGCTTATTACCGCAGATGAAGAAACAGGAATGTATGGAGCCAACGACCTTCCTGAAAAAGAATTGAACGCTGACATCTTGCTTAACCTTGACTCCGAAACATGGGGCAAATTTGTCATTGGTTCTGCTGGAGGCATTGACATCAATGCAGAACTCGGCTATGAAGAAGCAGACACCGATCCTGAAGATGCTGCCTTGAAAATCACATTAAGCGGACTACGGGGTGGCCACTCTGGGCTTGAAATCAATGAAGGCCGTGCCAATGCTAACAAACTTATGGTGCGATTTGTTCGCGAAGCCATCCAAGAAGAAGCTTGTCGCCTGACCTCTTGGCATGGAGGAAACATGCGCAATGCCATTCCTTTCAAGGCTGAAGTTGTTCTCACGATGCCTAAAGAGAATGTAGAAAACGTGAAAGACCTTGTCAATGATTGGAAAAAAGACTTTGAAGACGAGTTTAAAACCATAGAACACGACATCCAGTTTGTTGCCGTTGAGGTAGAGACTCCCAAAAAGCAAGTTCCTGTAGAAATACAGGACAACCTGATAGACGCCATCTATGCTTGTCACGACGGCGTAGTTCGCTTCATCCCTGTCTATCCGAACGTAGTAGAGACATCGTCCAATCTTGCCATTATCGACATAGAAGGCGGAAAAGCCGAACTCAAGATTCTTGCAAGAAGTTCTCGTGAAGACATGAAAGACTATATCGTCACCACCTTGGAAAGTTGCTTCAATATGGCAGGCATGAAGGTTGTAACGAGCGGCAGCTATGGCGGTTGGGATCCAAATCCCGATAGCGAAATTCTTCATTTGCTAAAAAAGATTTATAAAGAGCAAAATGGCGAAGACGGAATCGTACAGGTTGATCATGCTGGCCTAGAGTGTTCTGTTATCTTAGGAAAGTATCCTGGACTCGATGTAGTGTCTCTTGGCCCAACCTTGCGCAGTCCGCACACCACCAATGAGCGTTGCTTCATTCCTTCCATCGAGCCATTCTGGAATCTGTTAAAGCAAACTTTAGTAGAAGTTCCTGCTAAATAACCATTTTCTTATAGGGTAGTCCAACTACGTGGCTACCCTATATATTTTTCTATCGACTATGCTCAACTTGCTTCTTAAACTATGGCTCATCCAGCAAAGACGTTCTTTTTCTTGGAAAAATGCGTTGGTTGCCGTCTATTTTTTGGTTATTCTCATTTCTGTAGGAATTGCAATATACATTGAAAACGGCCGTTTTCTGTCCAACTGGGCACACCGAATGGGCTACGGACGAATTGTCATTTGGGCTATAGCTGGTAGCATCTATGTGGATTATTTCAGTAAGTGGATTTTCAAGCAAGAGTCAATAAGCATGGACGACTTTCTGCTCACAAAGCCCATTTCACCCTCTACATGGAGTCGGTTTCTCCTTGTTTCAAACGCATTTAGTTTTTGGACGCTCAGTCTACCCTTTCTGTGGGGACTGTGTTTTGTGGCCATTCTACCCTTATCATTGGTTCCGTTAGCCCTCATTATGGCTTTTTCAGCAGCGTTGCTCAATTCCATGATTCTTACGGGTTACCACAAAATGTCGTCTTTGTCCAACCGTATCCTGCTCTTGATAGGCGTCTTGGCCTTACCTGTCTGTAGTTTTGCCATCGCACAATTCACCTCTAATCTTTCACCTTTCCTTTCTTTGGCCTTTTACACATTATTTAATATATTGCTTCTTCTGCTACTGTGTTGCCTCATCACCCATACCCACAGTTACAATAACTACTCAACAAAGGCAAAAAGAATACATAGTCAGAAATCTATCAGCTTATTTAGCCTTGAAATAGTTGCAATTCTTCGGGCCAACAGATTAAAGCAGATGGTGTTCACCCTTTGCATTATCGCAGTGATAGAAACCTACCTATTGGCCTTTTCGGATGATTCGGGAAACAAAAATGGCGAAGCATGGTGGCCATTGCTGGCCATCTGTGGTCCTTCCGTCACATTAGGGCAATGGGTTTTCGGGATGGAAGGCAACTACTTTCATGGCCTTTGGACGAAGCCCATTACCATTTATAGGTTACTGGCCACCAAATACCGCTTTCTTGCAACGCTTAACGCCCTTGCTTCTTTAACTTTAATCCCGCTTGTCGTGTTGGGGAAAATCCCTTTTTTCTCTTGGATAAGCCTATTGGTCTTTGCTACAGGCTGCATCAATCTTGTGTGTATGCCAACCTGTCTCTTCTCTTCACGGTTAGATATCTTCACATCAGCCTTCTTCAACTATCAAGGAGCAAACAAGTTTATCAACTTCTATAGCCTCATTGTCCTGCTTCCCATAGGAATTTGGAGTTTTATTGATTATTTCACATCCCCGCTCATATCCGATATCGTAGCTTTGACAACAGGCCTCATCGGCCTTCTCATCCATCCGCTACTACTTCGACAATTAGCTACCGTCTATATTGCTCGACGGCACAAACGCTTCGAAGCATACAACCAATAACACAATCGCCCTATCATATTTAAAGAAATGGAACTGAAAGTTACACAACTCAAGAAATCATATGCCAACAAAACCGTATTGGACATTCCTTCACTCACCATCCATTCTGGAGAACTTGTAGGGTTGGTTGGCAATAACGGAGCAGGTAAAACCACGTTGCTTCGCCTGCTTCTCGACCTCATAAAGCCTGATGAGGGCGTTGTAGAAAGCAACCATCTGGCCGTCAACAAAGACGAGCAATGGAAAACCTATACCGGATCGTTTATCGATGGACGCTTCTTAATAGACTTCCTTACCCCCGAAGAGTATTTCCTATTTATTGCCAAGGCCTACAACATTTCCAAAGAGAAACTTCAACAACGCCTGAATACCTTTTCCTCTTTCACGCACGGGGAGATACTTGGTACAAAAAAATACTTGCGCAACTTCTCGGAAGGCAACCGCCAAAAGATAGGAATTATTGGAGCAATGATTGTCCAACCAAAGGTTCTTTTGCTGGACGAACCATTCAACTATCTTGATCCGTCTTCACAAATGATTATAGCCCGCCTCATTCAGCAAATGAATCAAACACTTGGCACCACCATCATCTTGTCAAGCCACAACCTTAGCGTCATTACCGACATTGCCACACGGGTGGTCCTACTCGAAAAAGGAAAGGTCACATACGACTTGGCCAACGACAACGGTAGTTCACTATCTGTTCTTGAAAACTATTTTTCCACCGAAAGGTAATTTCATCTCCGGTTTTTATATAAACAAAAGGATATGAAATTTGCGTTACAAGCAGAAAAAAAACAACACGAATATTTGACACTTTCACCAAATTCCCTTAACTTTGCACACGCAAAATCAATAATATTTTAGAATGGACGACTATCACGCGAATACGTTAAACCAAAAGGCGTGAGGGTAGCAACAAGACAATTTGCTAATCCTCACCAACCTACTTACGAATGGAGAATTAGCGAATGAAAACTTATTGGAACACAAACGGAAGTTTGAATGCCATTCCCGAATGGCAACCCAATTGTTGGATACAGGTAACCTGTCCGACAGAAGAAGACCAGCAAGAGCTGGAAGAAACTTATAAAATCCCCGATTATTTTCTTTCAGACATTAGCGATACCGACGAGCGGGCCCGCTATGAATACGATGATGGTTGGATGCTTGTCATCTTACGTATACCTTATGTAAAGGAAATCAGATCGCGCACCCCCTACACAACCGTACCGTTAGGTATTATCCACAAGCGCGACGTCACCATAACGGTATGCAATTTCGAGACCAACATGATGATAGACTTCGTCAGCTATCAACAAAAACGTGGAGAAGGATTTGTCGACTACGTTGATATGACTTTCCGGCTATTCCTGTCATCGGCCGTTTGGTATCTTAAACGTCTGAAACAAATCAATACGCTGATAGAAAAAGCCAAAAAAAATCTCGACCAGGGAGTAAACAACGAAAGCCTTATCGGACTTTCACGCCTACAAGATTCACTTACCTACTTCATCACTTCCATTCGCGGTAACGAGACTTTGCTGACCAAGCTGAAGTTTAAACTGCAAGTGGACGAGTTGGATGCAGACCTTATTGAAGACGTTAACATCGAAATGAGCCAGGCTCGTGAAACCACCAACATCTACTCCAACATTTTAGAGTCAACGATGGATACCTATTCAAGCATCATCAACAACAATATGAACACCACGATGCGTACCTTAACATCGCTCAACATCATATTAATGGCTCCCACGCTGATATCCAGCATCTACGGAATGAATGTCGTCAACGGGCTTGAAACTACAAAATATGGTTTCGTCATTTGCATCGCCATTTCCGTCCTCGTGACAGGCATCAGTTGGTGGATTTTGCGTCATAAACGACTGATTTAGAACTAAAAACAAAAAAAATCAATATAAAAATTAGGTTATTTGCAACTTTTTACCTAAGTTTGCAACTTATTAAGATTAAAAATGTTGGCACTTCAAACTCCGCCAACAAATGCTTAGACATACCGAATCATAACTTAAAGTGACATGATGGACTCTCAAGAGAATGCCCTTACACAGGGAACAGAAGAAGTAAAAGCGGTCGAGGGAACCTCTCCCGTTGAAGAAAAACACCAAGATGCAACAACCCAACAGACGGTTACTTCCAGAGAAAAAGAAGAAAGCCAAAAGGACAATGCTCCCGTTGAAGAACCTGTAAAAAAGGTTTATGCTACAAAAAAAGAAGTAATTGAGCGACTAAAAGAAATTGTTGCAAACGACGAGACACCCCAAAAGGCTGAAATAGACCTTTTAAAAACCACATTCTATAAACTCCACTTTGCCGAAAGAGAAGCTCAACAAAAAGCTTTCATTGAAAATGGAGGCACTCCCGAGACTTACCAAGTGTTGCCCGATGAAGACGAAGAGGTATTCAAAGCAGAAATGGGCGTGATAAAAGAGAAACGCCAAAAGGCGTTCAAAGCTCTTGAAGACGAAAAACTTGCCAACCTTAAAAAGAAGTTGGACATCATAGAGAAAATCAAGACCATGGCCACCACCCCCGAAGAAGCCAACCGGTCATACCAAGACTTCAAAGCACTACAGCAAGAATGGAAAGAAATAAAGCCTGTCCCAGCTGACAAAGCCAACGAACTTTGGCGCAACTACCAGCTCTATGTAGAGCAATACTACGACTTGCTAAACCTCAACCGTGAAGCAAGAGAGTATGATTTCAAGAAAAACCTTGAGAAGAAAACCGCCCTCTGCGAAGCTGCCGAGAAGTTGGCAACAGAAGAAGACGTGATAAGCGCATTCCATCAGTTGCAGGACTTGCACCAACAATACCGCGAGACAGGGCCTGTTGCCAAAGAATTGCGCGAAGAAATATGGGCTCGTTTCAAGGCTGCCAGCACCGTAGTAAACAAACGTCACCAGCAACATTTTGAAGAGCTACGCGCCAAAGAAGAAGAAAACCTCGAGAAGAAAACCGCTCTTTGCGAAAAAGTTGAAGCGGTTGTAAAAGCCGAAAACAAGACTTCTTCAGATTGGGAAACGCACACTCAAGAAATAATAGAAATACAAAAAGAATGGAAAACGATAGGTTTTGCTCCTCAAAAGATGAACGTCAAGATCTTCGAACGTTTCCGCTCAGCCTGTGACGACTTCTTTACACGCAAAGGAGAGTACTTCAAAAACCTGAAAGCACAATATGCAGAAAACGCTGATAAGAAGAAAGCTCTTGTTCAACAGGCACAAGCTCTAACCGACTCTACCGACTGGAAAGCTACAGCAGACAAGCTCATTGCATTGCAAAAGGAATGGAAAACCATAGGAATGGTGCCCAAAAAACTTGGCGACCAACTATGGAACGATTTTCAAAAAGCTTGCAACCATTTCTTTGACGCCCGCAACGAAGCACATGCCGGAACGCGAAACGAGGAACAAGCCAACCTTGAAAAGAAACGAGAAGTCATTGCCAAACTGAAAGCATTGGCAGAAGAGACTACCGACAATATGCAGGAAAAGGTTCAAGAACTTACAGATGAATTCAACAAAATAGGTCACGTGCCTTTCAAAGAAAAAGACAAGGTTTATGAAGAATATCACGCACTGCTTGACAAACTCTACAAAGGTCTTCACATCAGTGCTGCACGACGCCGTATAGACAATTTCCGCAACAACATAAAAAATGTGGCCGAACGTGGTGGCAACGCACTTGACAACGAACGCGGGAAACTGATGCGCCGGTTCGAACAACTGAAAAGTGACATCAACACCTACGAAAACAACCTCGGATTCCTCAACGCAAGCAGCAAAAAAGGCAATAGCTTGATTGACGAAATGAATCGCCGCATACAAAAACTAAAAGACGATTTGGAAGAAACCAAGCAGAAAATCAAGGCCATTGATGCCGAAAACAAATAAGCATTTAACCCCAATGCCCTCCAAAGTCGCAACCCTTTGGAGGGTATTTTGTATATCCTTGAAAATCAACAACTTAAGTATAATCTCCTAAAAGCGGCCTTTTTAGCTCCTAAAACAGCCGGTTTTAGAGGGTGAAAAGGCCGCTTTTGGAAGGTAAAAGAGCCGATATTAAAACCGAAGACCTAAAATGGGAAAAAACAAGGGATAACAAAAAAGAGATTTCACAAGGAAATCTCTTTTGTTGGGATACTCGGACTCGAACCAAGAATGACAGGACCAGAATCTGTAGTGTTACCATTACACCATATCCCAAAATTACCTTAGCCTTTAAAACTTAAGCGGTGCAAAGTTACTGCTTTTTCCGAAACCAACAAAAAAAACGGCTGCTTTTTTCTAAAAAAAAATCAAAATACAGAACATACTTCTTGTTTTTCAAATAAAAGAAAGTACCTTTGCATGACTTATATTACACATTTATAATTCATGGACAATACGAAAAGGCTTGTAGAAACAATCACAAAAGGAATACAGGACAAAAAAGGCCATGGCATAGTTATTGCCGACCTGTCAAATATAGAAAGTAGCATCTGCCACTATTTCATTATATGCGAGGGCAACTCTCCACAACAAGTGGAGGCCATAGCCGAGTCGGTAGGCGACTCGGTACGACAAGTTGAAGGGGAAAAGCCTGTCAACTGTGTGGGATTGGAAAACGCCCAATGGGTAGCCATTGACTTTGTAGATGTAATGGTTCATATTTTTCTCCCCGAGACACGTAGCCATTACGACCTAGAGCACCTTTGGGAAGACGCCCATCTGACAGAAGTGGCAGACATTGACTAACATCTTGAACTGCTTCAATAAGACAAAACAATTTCAACTAACAAATATGAACAAACAAACCCCCAATCAAAATAGCAATAACAATATGCCCAAGATGCCTAAATTCAATATGAACTGGATTTACCTCTTGGTCATTGCTTGTATTGCCCTTTTGTTTTTCTCGCAAGGAGGCGGTTTTTCCAACTCTTCAGCAAGCGTTGAAAAAGACTATACCACCTTTCAAAAATACGTACAGGCTGGTTATGCACAGAACGTGGAAATCAACAAAGACGAAAGCACCCTCAAGATGTATGTTCGTCCAGAACATATCAGGGACGTCTTCAAAGCAAGTGCCAGAGAAGTTGGGAACAACCCAAGCATAAAGGTGCAAATAGGTTCTGTGGACAAAGTGGAAACTTTGCTTAATGAAGCCATCAAGCAGAAAAAGCTTAAAGGATTCAGCTATAAGAACGAAGACGACAATATGCTTACTAACATCTTTATGAGCATTCTTCCATGGATTCTTATTTTTGGCTTTTGGATATGGATTTATCGCCGTATGAACGGTGGTGGTAGCAGCGGTGGCGGTGTGTTCAGTGTTGGCAAGTCAAAAGCCAAACTCTACGAGAAAGCCAACGACCTCGGAATCACCTTTAAAGATGTTGCAGGACAAGCCGGAGCAAAACAAGAAGTACAAGAGATTGTCGAGTTCTTGAAAAACCCGAAAAAATACACCGACCTTGGTGGTAAAATCCCTAAGGGTGCTCTTTTGGTAGGGCCTCCGGGGACAGGAAAAACGCTTCTTGCCAAAGCTGTTGCCGGCGAAGCGGGGGTTCCTTTCTTCTCGATGAGCGGTTCCGACTTCGTGGAAATGTTTGTTGGTGTTGGTGCAAGCCGCGTTCGTGATGTCTTCAGGCAAGCTAAAGAGAAGTCGCCTTGCATCATCTTCATCGACGAGATAGACGCCGTGGGACGCGCTCGTTCAAAAAACCCCGCCATGGGAGGAAATGATGAGCGCGAAAACACCCTTAATGCGCTCCTCACCGAGATGGACGGATTCGGTACAAATAGCGGTGTTATCGTCCTTGCTGCCACCAACCGCGTTGACATGCTTGACAAAGCATTACTCCGCGCAGGACGTTTTGACAGACAAATCAACGTAGATCTGCCCGACCTTAACGAACGCAAAGACATATTCAAGGTGCATCTCAAACCAGTTAAAGTGGGTAATGACGTTGACGTTGACCTCTTAGCCCGTCAAACTCCAGGTTTTTCAGGTGCCGATATCGCCAACGTATGCAACGAAGCAGCCCTTATTGCTGCCCGTCACGATGAAACCACTGTGGGAAAGCAAGATTTTTTGGATGCAGTAGACCGCATCATAGGCGGATTGGAAAAGAAAACAAAAATCATGACCGCATCGGAGAAGCGCACAATTGCCCTTCACGAGGCCGGACATGCTACCATAAGCTGGTTCTGCGAGCACGCCGACCCATTGGTAAAGGTGTCTATCGTGCCACGAGGGCAAGCTCTTGGAGCAGCATGGTATCTTCCAGAAGAACGTCCTATCACAACTAAAGAACAGATGTTGGACGAAATGTGTTCGTTGTTAGGCGGTCGTGCAGCAGAAGAACTGTTCACCGGACACATCTCCACAGGAGCAATGAACGACTTGGAGCGTGCTACTAAGAGCGCTTTCGGCATGATTGCCTACGCAGGTATGAGCGACAAGCTTCCCAACATTTGCTATTATAACAATCAGGAATATCAGTTCTCACGTCCATATAGCGAAACTACAGCCAAGATAATGGACGACGAAGTGCTGAAAATGATTAACCAGCAATATGAAAGAGCCAAGAAAATACTCACAGAGCATAAAGACGGACATAACAAATTGGCCGAACTGCTCATCCAACGAGAAGTTATCTTTGCAGAGGATGTGGAGAAAATCTTTGGCAAGCGGCAATGGATAAGCCGTTCACAGGAAATTATGGAGTTGGAAGAGGCTAATGCTCCCAAACTGGAAGACATGCCAGACGAAGTAAAACAAGCACAAGCAGAACACGAGAAAGCCGTTCAAGAAGAGGCTTCTGCCAAAGAAAACAAAGAGGAAGACAAAACTTCCAGCAACGACAACAAGGAGGAAAGCAAATGAGCGACAAGATGAAAAACCTTGTTACCCGTACCATTACGGGCGTTGTCTTTATAGCAGTCATGGTGGGCGGTATCGTCTTTCGCCCCGACCTCTTCATTGTGCTTTTTGCAACCATTACGGGATTGGCTCTATGGGAATATACAGGACTTGCCAACGATATTGAAAGAGTATCTATCAATCGGTTTATTTCTACGGTGGCAGGCGTCTATTTCTTTTTGGCAGTGGCCTCGTTGCAAATCGGTTTGTGTAGCGGATTTATCGTATTCGTACCATACATCCTTACCATCCTCTACCTTTTCATTAGCGAACTTTACCTCAAGCAACAAAATGCCATTAACGATTGGGCTTATACCATGCTGGGGCAAATGTATATTACCTTACCGTTTTCGCTTATCAATATCCTTGCTTTTCAAGCCGAGAACGGTATTCCTACCTATGACAAGTTGCTACCACTAAGCGTATTTGTCTTTTTATGGATAAACGACACAGGGGCCTATTGCACCGGCTCTTTGTTGGGCAGACACAAACTATTTCCCCGTATCAGTCCGGCAAAGAGTTGGGAAGGCAGCATCGGTGGCGGAATATTGGTGTTGTGCGCAGCTGCCCTTGTGGGCTATTGGGCAAACCAAGGAGCTAATAGCCATGTCTTGTCAATACCTGGATGGATAGGATTAGGGTTAACGGTCGTTATTTTCGGGACGTTGGGAGATTTAGTGGAAAGTCTGTTCAAGCGGACACTCGGCATAAAAGATAGCGGGAATATGCTTCCTGGCCATGGTGGTATGCTTGACCGGTTCGATTCTTCGTTGCTGGCTATACCAGCAGCAGTAGTCTATCTTTATTCTTTACAGTTGTTTTAACTTGATATTCAAATAATCACCTAATTTAATCAATGCCTTATGAAAAAACTATTAATGTTGTCACTCCTTTTGTTGAGTGTTATCGGAATGAAGGCCGTGACACCCGTAAAACAATGGGGACAATTGCAAGTAAAGGGAACGCAACTATGTGACCAGCAGGGCAATCCAGTTGTCTTGCGCGGTGTCAGCTTAGGATGGCATAACCTCTGGCCCCGTTTCTACAACAAAGAAGCCGTAAAATGGCTGGCTAACGATTGGCATGCTACAGTCATCCGTGCAGCTATGGGAGTAAAGATAGATGACAACTATCTTGAAAACCCCAAATTTGCTATGGAATGTATGCGGCCGGTAATAGAGGCTGCCATCAAGAATGGAGTGTATGTTATTATCGATTGGCACGCTCACGATATGTACACCAACGAAGCAAAAGCCTTCTTCGGGCAAATGGCCAAGCAATATGGAAAATATCCCAATGTGATATACGAGTTATTCAACGAGCCCATTGAAGATTCATGGGAGTCGTTGAAGGTTTATCACAAAACTGTCATTGACGAAATTAGGAAATACGATCCCGACAATGTCATACTTTGCGGATGCCCTCATTGGGATCAGGACATCGATATTGTAGCCAAAAATCCAATAGAAGGTGTTAGCAATGTAATGTACACCGTGCACTTCTACGCAGCCACCCACAAGCAGTATTTACGGGACAGGACAGAGGAAGCGGTAAAGTCTGGGCTTCCAGTGTTCATCTCTGAATGTGGCGGTTGTGAGGCAAGTGGCAACGGAGAACTGAGCGAAACTGAGTGGAACAATTGGGTGGAACTGATGAATCGCCTGAAAATAAGTTGGGCAGCATGGTCTTTAAGCGATAAAGACGAAACTTGCTCCATGCTTCTTCCACGGGCCAAGGCAACCGGCAACTGGACCAATGACCTCATAAAGCCTTGGGGCAAACTTGTACGCAACACTTTACTCAAATACAACAGACAATTATAAACCAAACAAGAAATCCCATAAGAGTTAATTCAATGCTCTTATGGGATTTCTTATTCATAGAGGCCCGAAACAGAAAAACAATTGCTAAGACCTCAACAAGTCTACCATTATACGAGCAGCATTGTCTGGAGCGGAAGTATCTCCCAACCTTTTATGTACTTCCTGATAACCTTCCAGCATTTCTTTGCGCCCCGTTTTACCCGGAAGAATTTTAAACAGGGCATTTGCTATATTGGCAACGGTGAACTTATCTGCCAACAGTTCTGGAACAACCTCGGCATCTGCTATCAAGTTTACCAACGAAATAAAGCGAACCTTTATGACATGATTGAAGGCAAAACGGATTAAACTTGGGACTGGCGTTTCGTAGCATACCACTTGAGGTACATCGAACAAAGCAGTTTCCAACGTAGCAGTACCACTCGTTACCAATGCCACCGTAGCATGAGAAAGCAACTGATAAGTTTCATTCTTTAACAAATGAACATCCGTTCCTTTAATGAACTTCTCATAATAGGCGTCTTCTATGCCCGGAGCTCCTGCTAAAACCATCTGATAATCTTCGAAATGGCGAGCCGCTTCTATCATGGCTGGAAGATTGTCTTTTATCTCTTGTTTTCTGCTCCCTGCCAAAAGAGCTATGATAGGCTTTTCCGACAAAGCATTACGATAAGTAAAATAAGCCTTTTGCTCAGAATAGTCAGCTCTAAACCGAGCTACTTCTTCTGCCGTAGGATTGCCTACATAATGAATTTTATAATGGTGCTTGTTTTCATAAAACGTCTTTTCGAAAGGCAATATAGAAAACATTTCTCTCACATCCCGTTTGATGTTGCGAATGCGCCACTCCTTCCATGCCCATATTTTGGGCGATATGTAATAGTATACCGGTATTTTTGTATGCTTATGAACAAAGCTGGCTATACTTAAATTAAAGCCCGCATAATCAACAAGAATAACAACATCAGGCTGCCATTGTTGTATATCAATTTTACACATCTTCATATTGCGGAAGATTGTGGGCAAATGAAGCAATACAGGAACAAAACCCATATAGGCCAATTCCTTGTAATGTTTAACCCGAGCACCTCCTTCAGCAGCCATCAAGTCGCCACCAAAAAAACGGAATTGGGCCTCTTCGTCCATCCCGCGCAAAGAATGCATCAACCTTGAAGCGTGCAAATCGCCACTTGCTTCTCCAACTATGAGATAATATTTCATAAATCTACATCTTTTCCCAATCTTTCATCTTCCCAATCATCTCATAGGAAGTAACATCCATCAACGTGGGTGTTACAGCCACATAGCCATGAGCGAGCGCCCAACGGTCATTGTCTTGAGCGTCAGGTTCGTCATCCCGATACTCACCCACCATCCAATAATAGTCAAAGCCGTGGGGATGACGACACTTAACCACTTCATTTGTCCAACTACCAAAGCCCATTCGACAGACTTTCAAGCCCGAAAAACGAGACACTTTTGGGAAATTCACATTCAAACAAATTCCTTTTGGCAAGCCTTCCTCCAAGACACGCAGAACAATACTGCGCACATAATCACGCAAATAGGATAAATCGGCATCGGGATTATAATCGCATGACGAGAAGGCTATCGAGGGAATGTATTTCATGCACCCCTCCATTGCTACCCCCATTGTGCCACTATAATGATTGTTCACCGTACTGTTGTCACCATGGTTAATGCCTCCTATAACAAGATTGGGGATACGATTGGGCAGCAACTGATCTAAAGCCAGCTTAACACAATCGACGGGCGTGCCTGTACACGACCACACATCTGCTCCAGGAATATTACTCCGGTGCTTTAAGCGCAAATAGTCGACAGCCGAAAATGCACAGGAATAGCCGGAACGAGCTGCTTCGGGAGCACATACCACTATCTCCGCCAAATCAGACAAGAACGAAACCAATGTTCTAATGCCGTTGGAATGATAACCATCATCGTTGGAAATAAGTATAAGGGGGCGTTTTTTATTCATAATATTCATGCTTGTTTGTGTTGCAAAAGTACGAAAAAAAAGTATAACACTCGGCGTTCTCAAATAAAATATGTATCTTTGCAAACTAATAAAGGGTTTTTTAATCAGCAGTAAAATGGGAAAAATAATAGCAGTTGCCAATCAGAAAGGTGGCGTGGGAAAAACTACTACAGTCATAAACCTTGCAGCTTCGTTGGCTACACTCGAGAAAAGCGTACTCGTTATTGATGCCGATGCACAGGCAAATGCATCAAGTGGGCTTGGCGTAAACGTTCAAGAAGTAGACTGCTCTCTTTATCAAGGGCTCATAGACAACGCTGATATTCACGATGCCATTTATGAAACAGATATAGAAGGGCTTGATATAGTTCCTGGACATATTAACTTAGCAGGAGCAGAAGTGGAAATGCTGAATCTTGAAAACAGGGAAAATCTCATCAGCAAGTTCATTGAGCCGGTGAAAGACGACTACGATTTCATCCTCATTGATTGCAGTCCCTCCTTGGGATTGATAACAGTCAATGCACTAACGGCCGCCGACTCGGTTATCATACCCGTCCAATGCGAGTATTTTGCCCTTGAAGGTATTACCAAACTGCTCAATACCATTAAGATTATAAAGAGCAAACTTAATACTAAATTAGAGATAGAAGGATTTCTCCTCACCATGTATGACGGCCGACTTAACTTGGCAAGACAAATTTATAACGATGTTAAACGGCACTTTCAAGAGCTCGTTTTCAAAACCGTTATCCAGCGAAATGTAAAACTTAGCGAAAGTCCTAGCCATGGATTACCTGTAATTCTTTATGATGCAGATTCCAATGGCGCCCGCAATCACCTCGCTCTCGCTAAAGAAATAATTGAAAAAAACCATAAGTAAAGCGACAAATGGCAGTACACAAAAAATTCAATCGGAATGTAAAGACCAATGCGCTTGGTCGTGGTTTGGATGCACTCATCTCTACAGAAGCCGTAAGTACACAGGGAAGTAGTACCATTAACGAAATTGCTCTTGACCAAATAGAAGCCAACCCCAACCAACCACGAAGAGAATTTGACCCAGCGGCATTGGAAGAACTGGCCAATTCCATCAAAGAACTCGGATTGGTCCAACCTATTACCTTGCGCCAAATTTCCGAAAACAGATTTCAGATAATTGCAGGAGAACGCCGTTGGAGAGCGTCACAAATGGCCGGTCTGAAAGCTATTCCAGCCTATATTCGAACGGCCAACGATGAAAATGTAATGGAAATGGCACTCGTCGAGAATTTACAACGTGAAGACTTGAATGCCATTGAAATTGCTTTAGCCTATGAGCAATTGCTCGACAAGAGTGGGATGACTCAGGAAAAAGTCAGCGAACGTGTCGGAAAAAGCCGAGCAGCCATTGCCAACTATCTGCGTTTGCTAAAACTTCCGGCTCAAGTACAGATGGCTTTGCAAAAAAAGGAGATTGACATGGGACATGCACGGGCCTTGCTCTCGCTTTCAAGTCCTTCGTTACAACTCAAGCTTTTCAAAGAAATACAAAAGAACGGCTACTCTGTTAGAAAGGTGGAAGAAATATGCCAAAGCCTCAACAACGGAGAAGATATCCTCACCGCAAAGAAAAAGATAACGGCAAAGTCAAAACTTCCTGAAGAATTTAACGTGCTTAAGCAAAAGCTTTCACAGTTTTTTGACACAAAAGTACAAATGACTTGTTCGCCCAATGGCAAAGGACGAATTAGCATTCCGTTCTCTAACGAAGAAGATCTTGAGCATATCATGAATGTACTCGACCAATTAAAGTAAGATTATTTCTCACTACTTTTCATGCAAAAGTATCTGCTTTTCACCTTTATAGGAGTTCTTTCTATTGTATTCGGCTTTAAGGCCCATGCGCAAGAACCTATACAAAAAGACTCTACCCGAATTGTCTATCCCGACGATTCGACACCAAACGATGATGTGAATGCAGAATTTGCCGACAGTATCCTTGATGCACTATCGGCAAACGACAAGCAAATAGACAACTTAGCTTCACAGAAGAAACATCGAGACTGGAGCAAATGGCGGCCGGACACCAAGCGCGCCATGTGGTTAGCCATAGTTCTTCCAGGGGCTGGACAAATCTATAACAGAAAATATTGGAAGTTACCCATCATCTACGGAGGCTTTGTGGGATGTTTTTATGCCCTCACATGGAACAACCAAATGTACCATGACTACTCTCAAGCCTATATGGACATTATGGACAATGATCCGAATACACAAAGCTACAACTCCTTTTTACACTTAGGCAACGTCGTTACTGAAAGCAACAAGGCAAAATACCAGGAACTTTTCCGAAAGCGCAAGGACCGTTATCGCAAGTGGAGAGACCTCAGCGTGTTCTCGTTAATCGGTGTTTATGCACTTTCTATTATAGACGCATACGTTGACGCATCACTTTCAGAGTTTGATATTAGCGATGACCTCAGTCTTCACATCGCTCCGACCGTCATGTCTGACAAGCAATCACGCAACCCTTTACAGTCTACAGCTGTCGGTATAGGATGCAGTTTAACCTTCTAACAAGGTTTACACCTTTATTATACACATTGAAGAAACATAGATGGATAAGAATATGGAAAGAACAGAAGAAAAAGTACAAGCAGAGGCAAAAATGGTTGATACCGCGTTCCAACATTTATTAGACACCTATTTAGCTTCACGCCACCGCAAAAAAGTAGACATAATCACCAAGGCTTTTAACTTCGCACGACAAGCACATAAAGGTGTACGCCGCCTCTCTGGCGAACCATATATTATGCATCCTATAGCTGTTGCACAAATAGCCTGCGAAGAAATCGGGCTCGGCTCAACCAGCATATGCTCCGCCCTATTGCATGATGTGGTTGAAGACACCGACTACACCATTGAAGATATTGAAAACATATTTGGCCCGAAGATTGCCCAAATCGTCGATGGATTAACCAAAATCAGTGGCGGAATCTTTGGCGAACAAGCTTCTGCACAAGCCGAGAATTTCAAAAAGCTACTGCTAACAATGAGCGATGACATACGCGTCATACTCATAAAGATATGTGACCGCTTGCACAATATGCGCACATTGGCCTCACAACCAGCCAACAAACAATATAAAATAGCAGGAGAAACTCTCTATATCTATGCACCGTTAGCCAACCGATTGGGACTAAACAAAATAAAAACAGAACTTGAAGACTTAAGTTTTCGGTATGAACATCCGGAAGCCTACAAGTCCATCCAAGACAAACTATCCTCTACACAAGAGCAACGTGACACTTTGTTTCAACAGTTTACTACTCCCATAAGAGAAGCTTTGGACAAAATGGGGGTCAACTATGAGATAAAAGCACGCATCAAAAGCCCCTACTCCATTTGGAGCAAAATGCAAAACAAGCACGTTTCTTTCGATGAGATATATGACATTCTTGCCGTACGCATTATCTTCAAGCCCAAAGACAGAAGCAACGAAGTAAATGAATGCTTCCAAATATATGTAGCAATAAGCGATATCTACAAAATTCATCCCGACCGTATAAGAGACTGGATCAACCATCCTAAAGCCAACGGATACCAAGCTTTGCACGTTACTCTCATGTCCAAACAGGGCCTTTGGATAGAAGTTCAAATCCGAAGCGACCGAATGGACGAAATAGCAGAGCAGGGATTTGCCGCTCATTGGAAATATAAAGAAGGGGGAGAAATAACAGAAGATGATGGAGAACTCAACGACTGGTTGCGCACCATCAAGGAAATACTTGATGACCCACAACCCGATGCAATGGATTTTCTTGACGCCATAAAGTTGAACCTCTTTGCTTCGGAAATATTTGTCTTTACACCAAAAGGTGAAATAAAGACCATGCCAGCTGGTTGTACGGCACTTGACTTTGCATTTCAAATACACACATTCCTCGGAGCACACTGCATCGGGGCTAAAGTCAACCATAAATTGGTTCCATTAAGCCATAAGCTACAAAGCGGTGACCAGGTGGAGATATTAACATCCAAAGCCCAACGTGTACAACCGGCATGGATAAACTTCGTTTCCACGGCCAAGGCGAGAGCCAAGATACAGGCTATGCTAAGGCGGGAAAACCGTGAAATACAAAAAGAAGGAGAGGAAATACTTAAACGATGGTTGGAAAACCATGACATGGAACTAACCACTTCTATTCTTGACAAGCTTTGCGACCTCCATGACCTCCAAAAGCATGAAAGCCTTCTCCTTGCTCTTGGCGAAAAAACTATTATATTAGGCGAGCAAGATCTCCACGAGATACAAGGCAAAAAGAAGCCACAGAGCGTGAGCGGATGGAGAAAATACGTTCCATTCTTAGGGCACGACAAGAAAACCAATGAAGGAAAGAAATCCAAGGAGTCTCCTATCACAGCCCGATTCTTTACCATCGGAAAAGATTTCAACAAGAAAAAGCCTATCTATATCTCTGAAGAAAGCTACAATCAATATGTATATCCACATTGTTGCCACCCCATTCCAGGTGATGACATTTTAGGATTTATAGACAACCGCGGGCATATCGAAATACACAAACGGGCATGTCCTGTTGCCACAAAGCTTAAGGCAAGTTTTGGCAATCGCATTTTGGATGCGAAATGGGAAATGCACAAGCAGATGTTCTTTGATGCCACAATCGAGATAAGAGGCATCGACAGACGTGGAATGTTACGGGATGTCGCCGAAATCATTTCAGACCAATTGGGCGTAAACATCCATAAGGTAACCATATCAAGCGACAATGGCATCTTTGACGGTAGCATCGAACTGCGCGTTCACGACCGCGAAGACGTTAAGGTCATAATGGAAAGTCTGAAAAAAATCAGCGACTTACAAGAAATTTCCCAAATTATGTAATCCGTAATTTCAATTGTTTACTCACCAAAATCTTCTTTTATGACAAGACTTTTACTCATATATCTATTTATCTTTGTTACAATAGCCACACAAGCACGTGGCAAATATGACAACACGGATACGCTCTTTGTGGATCAACATGGAACGACAGAATTTCAAACCGTCAATCAAGCCTTGGAAGTTTGTCGTGCATTTATGGAATACAAAAAGGTTATCTATATTAAAAAAGGTATATATAAAGAAAAAGTCATCGTTCCATCTTGGTTGACAAATATAGAAATTGTGGGAGAAGACAAGGACAGCACAATCATTACTTATGCCGATCATGCCAACATCCCCAGCCCCTCGACAGGCAAACCCATGGGTACTTTTCGCACCTTTACCGTCAGAGTGGATGGTACCAACATCACTTTCAAGAACCTAACCATTGAAAATAACGCCCCCAGACTCGGTCAAGCCGTAGCTTTACACACCGAAGGTACAAGATTAGCTTTTGTCAATTGCAAGTTTCTTGGCAACCAAGACACCATTTATACCGGGCGTCCCTATACCTATTTGCTTTTCAAGGACTGTTACATAGAAGGCACTACAGACTTTATATTCGGTCCATCTACCGCATGGTTTGAAGGATGTGAAATCTTCAGCAAGATCAATTCATACATAACGGCAGCCTCAACACCTGAAGATGCCCCATATGGATATGTCTTTTGCCACTGCCGACTTACAGCTGCCGACAGCGTAGACCATGTTTATTTGGGAAGACCATGGCGTGCCTTTGCCTATACGTTATTTATGAAGACTACGATGGGAACGCACATCGTACCTGAAGGATGGCACAACTGGAAAGACTATCACGACCCTGCAACCGAAGGTACTGTACGCTATTACGAATATAAGAATTCAGGGAAAGGTGCTGCTTCGTCTGTCCAACGTGTAAATTGGGCAAAACAAATGCCAGCAGACATTGCCGAAAAAATCACCCCAGATGTTATCTTTAATGGTGATACAGATTGGTTGCCATAACTTCCCAGCAAATAAATTGCACACCAATTGACCTTTGCGCATTAACACCCAAACCATATAACACAGGAACTATAATTGTTAAAATAACTAAAATTAGCGCCAGCACCATATGGTTATTTAAATAACTTTTGTAAATTCGCAAACAATTTAAGCAATCAGAAGAGGTTGTTGAACCTTTTTACGGACTACAAGAGAATATATCTATCTAATAATGTATAACTAAAACAAACGTTTATGTATCTACTTAAGAGAGCCTTTGTGGCTTTATGTTTGAGCCTATTCTGTTTTGTTGCCTATGCGCAAAAGACAGTTTCGGGTACTGTAAAGGATGCAACGGGCGAAGCCATGATTGGTGTAACGGTTCTTGCCGACGGCAAAGCAGCAGCTGTTACCGACATTGATGGAAATTTCGCAGTTCCGAATGCCACACCTTCTACAGTAATTAAGGTGACGTATGTCGGCTACAAAGATCAACAAATCACCGTTGGTAACTCTACCAACCTTAACATTGTAATGCAAGAAGACAACAAAGCACTTGATGAAGTTGTCGTTGTAGGTTACGGTACAATGAAAAAGAGCGACTTAACAGGTTCTATTTCATCAATGAACACCGACGACATTGTTTCTAAAGGAGCCTCCAACGTCCTCAATGCAATGCAGGGAGCAGTACCAGGAGTTAACATTACACAATCTTCAAGCCGTCCCGGTGGTTCTATGAACATTGAGATTCGTGGTAAATCCTCCATCAACTCCAGCACAACACCTTTGTTTATTGTAGACGGAGTGATGTGTGACAACATTGACTTCCTCAACGAACAAGACATTGAAAAGATTGACATCTTGAAAGACGCATCGTCAACTGCCATCTACGGATCGCGTGCAACAGCCGGTGTTGTCATCGTTACGACAAAAGGTGGACTTGGTGTCAAGAAAGGTTCTAAGCCTACTATTTCCTACGATGGCTACTATGGAGTAGCTGTAGTATCGCGTATGCCTGAATTCCAGGATGCACAACAGTTCTATGACTACCGCTTCAAGAAATTCCTTGCATATGCAGGTGGAGTTGCTGCAGCCCAGAGTGGAACACCTAACTACCAACTTTCACAAGGAGCTTACGACCAAGGTATGATTTTGAGAGTGAAGGGTGATCCCACTTCCGGTTCTGTTTTGAAAGATCGTTTGGCACAAGGTCTTAATACAGATTGGCCTTCTTTAGTTACCCAAAATGGCCGTCAACAAAACCATTATATTGGTATCAGCGGTAGCACATCAGACATTAGCTACAACTTAGGTTTGGGTTACACCGAACTTGAAGGCACCTACAAAGGCGACCGTGACTCCAAGATTACCTTCAAAGGCGGCTTGGACGCAAATGTCAACAAGTATTTGAGTGCTGGTTTCAACGTCAACCTTGCACATATCAACCACGACTATGCATCAGACAAAGCCGTTCAGGAAGCTTATCGTGCCAATCCATTCATGGTTCCTTACGATGAAGAAGGCAACATCATCAAGAATCCAGGCAACAAGAATGCCCTCGGAACTAACGATAACCAGTTCAGTGACTCTTACAACCCATTGCTATTCTTCACCGACGAACAGAAGAACCGTGAGACTTGGCGTCTTTTAGGAAATGCATATTTGACTGTCAAGCCTTTTGAAGGTCTTACTTTCAAGACTACATTCTCTCCAAACTATACCTACTACCGTGAAGGTTATTGGTCAGGTACCGAAACCGGTAACGACAAGACCAAAGCAACCAATGGCAACAAACGTAGCATTTCATGGGTTTGGGACAACGTTCTTTCTTACGAAAAAATCTTCGACAAGATTCACCGTCTAAACTTGATGGCCTTGTACTCAATGGAAAGCAGCAATTCAGAGAACATGAGCCTTGGCTATAGCAACATATACGATGGCACATATTGGTGGAATATCGGCAAGAACGGTTTCACAGCAAGTGACGGTACACTGAATATCACCGATGGAACAACCGGTTATACCGAGAATAGCATGACCTCTTACGCTTTCCGTGCCAACTACACATTATTGGATCGCTATATGCTTACTGCAACAATGCGTTGGGATGGCTCTTCCAAATTTGCTAAAGGACACAAGTGGGGTTCATTCCCTTCATTCGCTTTGGCTTGGCGTATGTCTGAAGAGAAGTTCATCAAAGACAATGCAAAGTGGATTAGCAACTTGAAGCTTCGTCTTTCTTATGGTGTTACTGGTAACAACGCAGGTATCAGCAACTTCGAATATATGTTGGGAGTTTCCGGTCCTAACTACTATCCATTTGGAGGAACTTACGCAAACGGTATGTATCCAAGTGGCGTTGTTGACGGTAACATCCACTGGGAAAAATCTCACGAGTTGAACGTAGGTTTGGACTTCGGTTTCTTGAATAGCCGCATCTTTGGTAGCATCGACTGGTATAACAAGAAATCAAACGACCTTCTGTACAACGTAACCCTTCCTTACGAAGCAGGTGCCATAACAATGAAGACCAATATCGGTTCTGTTCGCAACCGCGGTATCGAAGCAAACGTAACTGGTGTTATCATCCAGAACAAAGACTTGAACTGGACAGTAACTGCCAACTATGCACACAACTCCAACCACGTATTGGAAATAGACGGTACAGGAAACAACATTCTTTCCGGTCACTACAACGACAACCTCTTCATGGGTGGTCCTGTAAACAATGTATACGGCTATCAATGGACTGGCATCGTTACCGATGGTGACATGGTTGTTCCTAACAACGAAATTGCAGTTGCCAAAGGATTTACTCCTGGTACGACAGTTAAACAGACCGATTACTACTATGCTTGCTACAAACTCACCGAAGGTAGCCCAATCGTTCAAGATGTAAACGGCGACGGTAAGTTTGACGATGCCGACAAGAAAGTGTTCCGTGCAGACCCTGCTTGGACCGGAAGCATCTCTACAACCGTTTCATATAAAGGATGGGATTTCTCTACAAGCATCTACACTAAGCAGCACTTCAACATCTATTCTAACTTCTATGAGCGTTTCTATGACCTTACAGACCGTGGTCGTATGCGTTTGAACATGGACTCTTACGTACCAGCAGGAACCTTGATAGACTGTGACGGTGTCAACGCAGACGGTACTTATGTTAATCCTAAGTATCAGCAGACAACTCACTACGGTACATTCCCATTCCCGAACAACGGTGGTACAAATGGTGGTACCAACAACGCATACTGGTCAGGAGAAGATGGAGCAGCTAACTTCCAGAACATTTCTTTCACCAAGATAAAGAACATCACCCTTGGTTATACATTCCCCAAGGCATGGACACAAAAATTTGGATGCTCTAAGTTACGTCTTTACATCAACGTAACCAACCCATTTGTCATCACTGGTTACAAAGGTTTCGATCCAGAATGGGCTAATACAAGCTTGAAACAAGATGGTCCAAGTACTACCACTTGGCAGTTTGGTGCAAACATTAAGTTCTAAATCTAATAGAAAACAATATGAAAAAAATCACATATTTGTCCTTAGTAGCCTTGATGGGTGCAACGTCACTTGTCAGTTGTAGCGACTTCTTGGACACTAACAACAAATCGGCAGGAACAGATGCAGATGCATATTTCTCTACAGAAGAGGGTAAAGCTGCTGCCAAAGCTCAAGCCTATTATTCTTTGAAAGCACTTGGTGCCAACTACGATATGAACTGTGCTGGAACAGACCTATATGTTCCTGTACGCGGAAAAGATCCAGGCAACTTCCAAAGATATTCTCTCACACCTGAAGAGAAGGGTGTAGCCGACTACTACTCCAATTGCTTCAACCTCATTAAATATGGCATGTTCTATGCCGAAAAAAGTGGTGAAGGTACAACAGGAGCAGCAGAAGGTAAATTTCTCCGCGACTATGCCTATTATTTGCTCACCCAGCAATATGGTGGAGTTCCTTATGTAGATCACTACATTTCTGACGCAAACCGTAATTATCCAAAAGCAAGTGTTGACTCTATCTACACCATTATGGAGGCAGACCTTGAGGATATTTACAACAATGGTGGTCTCCCTGAAACTTCTAAAGACGGAACCGTCAACAAGCAAGCAGTAGCTTCCCTTCTTGCCAAATACTATTTGGCTCACGGATGGGATGTAGACACAAAGCTCGACAATGCTGTCAACGGAACCTATACCGTAAATTCTAAGGCCAACTTCTCCAAAGCTGCCGAATGGGCAGTCAAGGCAATCAACGGCCAACAGCTCACCCAAACATTTGAAGCCAAATGGTCTCCTTCTAATGAAGGCAACAACGAGCAGATTTGGACCATACAATATGAGCGTAAAGGTTATCCTGGCGACATCGACAAAGGTGGCAATAGCCTTCAGAACATGTTTGGAAACTACTATGGAGACCCAACAAAGACCGGTTTGAAGAAGGTTGGTTCTATGGGTGACCAAAGCGAAAAGTCCCTCTATCTTTTCTCAAAAGGCGACGAGAGATATAAAGGAACATTCATGACAAGCTTCTACAATTGGGATGGAACAACAGGTGACGGTTGGAGCAACACCGGCTACTATGCTTATTACAATAACCCTAAGCACGAAGACCTTCCTGTCGTTTATATGTATTTCCCTGCATACACAACAACTGCAGAAGCCGAAGCTTACTTCAAAGACAACAAGGAAAAGTTTGTAACAGGCGACTATACTAACAAGAGCGTAGTAGCTTACATTCTCAGCATTCCCGCTGTTCAATACACTTTCAATGCAACCGGAGGCTTCACAAAGAAGAATCTTACCTATTCTCAGCTTAAGGAAGCCGTTGGCGGAGGTACCTCAGTCAAGAAGTTTGACGATCCAAATACACAATGTCTCAATAACAACGACATCGGCTATCGCAACATTGTAGTATTCGATCTTAGCGATTTGTATCTGACAGCTGCCGAAGCTTACCTCATGGCAGGTGATGAGAGCAAAGCTCTTTCTTATGTCAACGATGTACGCAACCGTGCTAAGGCAGGTGCCCTCTCTTCGTTCGGCAGCTATAAGGAAGACTATTCTACCACCAGTACCTTTGGCAACATCACTCCATTGGACGTTGTACTTGACGAACGTGCCCGTGAGTTGTACGGTCAGCAAGTACGTTGGGTAGACCTTCGCCGTACCAAGCAACTTGTACGTTACAACTTGGCATTCAACAACTACATCACTTCTGTAGAAGACATGAAGGGTGTAGACGGCAACATCAAGTGGTTGAAACCAATTCCTCAAGCCGCTATCAATGGTAACCTCTCAATGTCTACCTCTGAGCAGAACCTTGGTTATTAAAGCAAAAATCTATTAAAAGAGCAAAAAAATGAAGAAAATATTATATTCAATCTTCTTGCTTTTAGCAATTAGTTGTACATTTGTGTCATGTGGAGACGATGATCCTGCAGACGCTCCGGCACCCGCTGGCAATCCTGCAGAAGCTGCAGCCGCCAAATATAGTGGAAATTGGACTGTCATTTCAAGCGGTGACACAGTTGTAGTTCCTGGAACTATCGAAATAGCAGCTACCGACTCTGCCTACACAGCAAACTTCACCTTCACAAGTGAACAGTTCAGTATCAATGTCGGCGGCAAAGATCAAACTACTAAACTCAACGCCACTTCTGTTGCAAACATAGCTTTTGCAGGAGCCAGTGGAAAGAGTTTCGATTATAGCAATAGCTCTGATACCAACCCAATGGGCACAAGCTTTGCGGGTAAGATCTTTGAAGGAAATATAACTTCTCTGTTTACCTTACAACAAAAGGTTGGACGCAAGAAGTATGAGTTTAGCTACCGCTTCGTCGGACAAAGACAATAAGCACACAAAGGAGCCTGCACCGAGCAGGTGTCAGGCCCCTTTCTACTAACAAACAATTCAAATTAATAATAACTAAAACGTATTCAAAATGAAGAAAAGTTTACTTTTTGTTGCTGCTTTAGCAGCAACCATGAGCATTAATGCTCAAGAATCTTGCTATTTTGGCACATCTCTTAGTCTTACAGAAACTGCAGCTACCGTATCAGCAGGAACTGCATGTGGTAGCACATCACTCGTTGACGCAACTATCGGTGCTGACGACAACTACAAAACAGTTAGTGTCAACGGCCCAAAAGATAGCCAAAGCGCATCTTTCCGTAATCTTGTTATTGATGGAGTTACATTGACCGAGACAGACTGCCAAGGTGTTCAAGGTTCCTCTAACCCTAAAGATATTGATGGTAGTACACCAGCTTCAACCCTGAAAGACCCTGCATCAGGTGCATATTTCCAATTCACAGCAAAGGGTGATGGCTATCTTTATATAGTAGGTAAGATGTCATCCAACAAGGCTTACACCGCCTTCGAGGAAGGTTCAGCCATTCCTTATCAATACGCACAAGGTACAGACGGAACAAAATTGCCACAAGCTCTTTGCTTCGACCTTGCCGGCCAAGGTACAACAGTAGACGGTGTAGAAAACTTGACATTGACAGATCACCCCAAAGGTCTTTATTGGCCAGAGCAGATTGCTTGCGGTATGACCGGCTTTGAAGGTGATTCCATCGCTGATGACGGAACTACATTCTCTCAATGGAAGAAAATCGGCCAGAACGGTGTGGGCTACATTGCTTTCCCGGTATTTGATGGCTTGACATACAAAGTAAATGCTAATGGTTCTAAACTCATAGGTCTTGGCTTCTACACATCAACAGAAAAGGCTCAGAGCATCAAGTTGACTTCTGACAATGAAGAAATTGTATTCGTTGAAGGTGGTAACCTCGTTAACGGCATTGACAACATCTCTGCAGACAAGAAGACCGTTAATGCTCTCGATCCTATGTACAACCTCGCAGGCCAACGCGTTAGCGGTGCATACAAGGGCATTGTTCTTCAGAACGGACGCAAGTTCATCAACAAGTAATATCATATCTTTTAAGATATTCCAATTAAGCCTTCCCACAATGGGGAGGCTTTTTTATTGATAGCAAACGCTTTGAAGATTTTTTTACAAAATATCTTAGACTTTCTAATACCTACCCCAGTTCGGGATAAGGATTTCGAAAAATAGCAAAAGAAAAAGTTGGTAGTCTAATCAAAATTTTGTACCTTTA
>OIYF01000013.1_pt1 | contig 125189 bp, 122 predicted proteins | sample 1587971 | NCBI WGS metagenome assembly OIYF01 (sample SAMN03283248) | human gut metagenome | biome: human-associated habitat; material: feces | host: Homo sapiens | place: Peru | collected 2012 | reverse complement strand
ATGGTATTCCTAATGACCAAATAAATTATATTCATGGAAGTAGGCATGATAAATATGGTAGTTTGGTGATAGGGCATAGTGCTGATGATGAAGAAAATTTCGAGTCGTGGATTAAACGTAATGAACATCGTAGGAGGTATCGACCTAATCTTAAGGATGCGAAGGGACGTTATTTCGCAAATGATAAACTTGCGTATCTTGCTTATTTTTTAGAGGATGAAACTAAGGGTAATTGGAGATTGCCAATTAGATATTATGCAGCTCAGGATGCAAAGGATAGGTTCGAACATTATTATGTTGCAAACATGAAACCTACTAAACGTATCATTGAGGATAATAGCAGATTCTTTGAATCTTTATCGATGATAAAGAAGATTACGGTGATTGGGCATTCTCTCAGTAAGGTTGATATGCCGTATTTTGAGAAGGTGATTGATGCTGTGGGTGATAATGTGGTATGGAAGTTTAGTTTTCATTCCGTGAATGATATAAAGAGGATTGATTCTTTTTGTAGGAGATTTTCGTTTCCTACTGATAGACGAATAGATTTTAAATTATAGGAGCTGTGATTCTCCGAGGCATCCATTCGCATTTATGCGACTTGATTTTATCTATGGTATGGATGCAATTTAGTATCAAAATGTTGATGCTTAAACCAGTTTCTTTAGTAGCTATTGCGAAAGAGAAATGTCAATGGTTATGATGGTAAGGGGTCTGCTCTTACTATCTAAAATTTTCTAAAAGTGAAGGAATTTTTCCTTATATAACTACAATGATTAATACGTCTATAATTTTTGATTTTCTGAAGTATTGCCTGGGGGCAAAGGGTGATATGAGCAAGGTGGTGGCTGGGATGGACTGGCGACTGCTGTATGAGTTTGCGTCTAAGCAGGCGATGCTGGGTGTTTGCTTTGATGGCATTGAGCGATTAGGACGTGAATATCCAAATGAATTGAAACAGAATCCTATCGGACAAGACTTGCTGATGGCGTGGATGGGCAAGGCGCAACAGATTCGTCGTCGGAACATGACGGTGAATGAGGTTGCAGCCAAGCTATATGCACGGCTTCGGGAGGATGGATTAAGATGCTGTGTCTTGAAAGGCCAAGGCAATGCGTCGATGTATCCTAACCCGTATTCTCGTACTCCTGGGGATATTGATGTCTGGGTGAATGCAAGTAGGAAAGAGATTACGGAGTATGCCAAGAAGCATTTTACGCTTGGAGATGATATAAGGTATCACCATTTGGAGACTTCTATGGACGGTGTGCCAGTAGAATTGCATTTTTTCCCTTGCGTGATGAATAATCCTATCTACAATCATCGTTTGCAGAAATGGTTTAAGCGAATTGCGGATTTGCAATATTCTAATGTAGTTGCCCTACCCGACAATGCAGGAGAGATTGCTATGCCGACAACGGCTTTCAATGTGATTTATCAATTGTGCCATCTGTATCATCATTTCTTTGATGAGGGGATTGGGATGAGACAAATTATAGATTATTACTTTGTTTTGTTGAATATATGGTACACGGATACCACGGATCTCACGGATGCCGTAAACTCTGTTTCCTACAATGACACGTCTGCCCAAGCAGACAAAAAATCCGTGGAATCCGTGATATCCGTGTGTGAAAATGAACTAAAGTATCTTGGACTATGGAAGTTTGCCGGGGCAGTGATGTATGTGCTACATGAAACTCTTGGGCTATCGGAAGAGAAAATGATTCGACCGATGGATGAGAAGCGAGGGAGGTTGCTGCTGTCAGAGATTATAGATGGCGGCAACTTCGGCAAGCATTTCGCTAAGTACGGTCATTTCACTCAGCAAAGTATGGCGAAGAAGTATTTCCTGAAAATATGGCGCAACATGCACTTTGTGAGGTATTATCCAGCAGAAGCATTGAGTGAACCGATTTTCAGGACATGGCATTTCTTCTGGCGGATGAAGAATAAAAAAGATTTGCTAATGGGTGATCTGTGTTCCTTTTGGGTACAAACAAACGATATTTTCAGCGATTGCTCAAGGAAATAGATTTTTTTATATTACCAAAATGTATGCAAAAGATACCGCTCCTTGGTATATATAGTGGACCATATTCTGCTCTCGAAAGAGTTCTTTGGACGCTCATGCAAATCGCAGAAGTACGCACGATACCGTTAAATAGCTAAATATCAACAATTCAAATAAGCCAAAAAAGGCAATACGAAAAGAATCGTATTGCCTTTTTTGACTTATCTGATTCTGTCTGCTGCTCTTACAAGAGCCTCATCTGCCAGCACTCCTTTTCGGGCAAGAACATAACCCACTAAACCAACAAAGGGGAACGCAGCAAAAACACATACACTGAAACTACAATCCGGGAAACCCGTAAAAGCCAGTATGGCATAAACTACATACCAAACAACCATCAAGAGCCCTCCGAACAAACACTCTCTTGCTTGGCGTTTTCTCTTTTTATAATCGAAAATAGCAAGAAGGTTTAACGGGCATGATAGTAGCAAGACTATAGCCAAAGGCCAAACACTATAGGAATAGCCACCATTGCCGTCTTCTATATAGAAGTTGTACACGGCCCTGTCAACTCCCATTCCTTGAGGTGTCAGACTGGCTATCTGCATACATAGGCAGAGCACGGTTGCCACAAGGGAAAGTATCAAAAAAAGTGTCTGCTTGCGTTGTATCATCTTTAAGCCTCTTCTACATTGTCTTTAGACGGATCACGCCAATAAATGTCTCCATCTATAAATTCTTGAGTTGCAAGAAGTGTCGGTTTTGGAAGCTTCTCATAATAGCGGGAGATTTCAATCTGCTCACGGTTTTCAAACACTTCTTCCAAAGAGTCGTTATAGGATGCGAACTCTTGAAGTTTCTTGTTCAAGTCTTGCTTGATCTCTATAGAAATCTGATTGGCACGCTTAGCTATGATTGCCACGCTTTCATAAATGTTGCCAGTTTCTTTCCACAATTCACGAACATCACGCGTCACCGTGTTTATTGGTGCTTTCGATTTCTTATAATCCATCATTTTTTAATATAATTATTTATATTTTCTGCTTGTTATTACGTTTTCAGTCTTTTGTTATCTGCTTACACTTTTCGATATAGTGTTCAGCTGTAGAACGTTCTTTTGAGTCGGGATACTCGTTGATAAATCCATAACACTCGTCTTCGGCATCTTGAAAACGTTGCAATCGCTTTTCTTCAATGCTCATTTGAGCCAATTCGTACTTGCTCTTCATTATCAAGATAGAAAAATCTTCACGCAATGAGCTATAAGGATAATCGTTAAGAGCATTTTGAGCCGTCACAATACATGCTTCATAATTGTTTCCTCCACTTGTACAGTTACCAAAATAACTCCCCAAATTATAGTATAACTTAGCGGAAAGATACTCTTTTTGAACCAGCTTGTCTTGCAGTTCCATCAACCGTTGCTCTGCCGTTCCCTTCAATTTTCCATCTGGAAACAAATCTCTGTATTCTTGAAAGGCACTAATGGCAGCAACTGTCGGACTTTGGTCCAATCGTGGCTCGGGAACACTCATATAAAGACTCTGCCCTACATAGAACGAAGCCATCTCTGCGTAAATTCCACGAGGATAACTTTGATAATATTTCTTGAAGGTTTCGGCTGCGGCTTCGTAGTCTTTTAATCCATATTCGGCCATTGCCAACATATACAAACACTCCTGAGCGTTTTCCGTCCCTTTCTCTATCGTGACAAGATCTTGCAGAAGAGGAACAGCAAAGCCATACTTTCCTCTGACAAAACACTCCTTGGCATATTCGTACTTATAGTCGTAATTACTTGACTTATATACCTGATTATATTCGTGAGCACAACTGCTCCCAAGCAACAAAATGCTCAAGAGGCATAAGCCCGTAATATTTTTTCTAATCAATTTCTTCATTTTAAAGTGCAAATTTACACATTATTTTATTTGTAACAAGGTGCTTTACACACTTTTTCGGTAATTTAATAACGAAAACAACTATTTTTAGCAGATACGTTCTTCTTTTACCGGAATATTGAACGCTTTGCAGGATGTTGTCGGCATGAAAAATATTAGCAAAAAAAAATGGCTTATAAGGTCTCTTTCTCTGCAAACCCTATAAACCATTTTACGCTTCCTAAACGTTGTCTTTTCAGCTTTTAAATTTTATCCAATGCTTGTTTGATATCGTCAAGGATGTCTTCAACGTCTTCTATTCCTACCGACAAACGAATCAAATCGGGAGCTATGCCAGCTTCCCTTAGTTGTTCCTCAGACAACTGACGATGGGTATGGCTTGCGGGGTGAAGCACACACGTACGCACATCGGCCACATGCGTAACAATATTAATCATGTCAAGAGAATCCATAAACTTGATAGCTGTTTCACGAGAACCTTTCAGTCCAAATGCCATTACGCCACAAGACCCATTAGGAAGATATTTCTCAGCAAGATGGTGATATGCATCATCTTGCAAATCGCTATAATGCACCCAAGCGACCCGTGGATCATCATGCAAAAATGATGCAACCTTTTTGGCATTTTTGCAATGTTGTGGCATACGAAGATGTAGGGTTTGAAGCCCAAGGTTCAGAATAAACGAATTCATCGGAGCTGGGATGCTACCCAAATCTCGCATCAATTGTGCAACAAGTTTTGTGATATAGCCCATTTTCCCGAAAGCTTTTACATAAGTCAGGCCATGATAGCTTTCATCGGGTGTACAGAGTCCCGGAAACTTTTCGGCATAAGCCATCCAGTCAAAATTGCCGCTATCCACCACAACGCCACCTACCTGGCTGGCTGTTCCATCCATATATTTCGTGGTGCTATGGGTAACTATGTCAGCACCCCATTCAAAAGGCCTACAATTGATAGGGGTCGCAAAGGTGTTGTCTACAACAAACGGTACTCCGTTTTTGTGGGCTATCCGTGCAAACTTTTCTATATCAAGCACTGCACACCCCGGATTGCTGATGGTTTCGCCAAACACAACTTTAGTATTCGGCCGGAAAGCCTTTTGTATTTCTTCTTCACTGTCATCTTGATTGACAAATGTACAATCTATTCCAAGTTTCTTTAAAGTCACACCAAAAAGGTTGTATGTTCCGCCATAGATTTCGTTTGAGGTTACAATATGGTCACCGGCTTGACAGATGTTGAATATTGCATAAAAATTTGCGGCTTGTCCGCTACTCGTAAGTATAGCCCCCACTCCACCTTCCAATTGAGCTATTTTTTTTGCAACAGCATCATTGGTCGGGTTTTGCAAACGGGTATAGAAATATCCTTCTTTCTTTAAGTCGAAGAGCATTGCCATCTCTTCCGAATTGTCATACTTGAACGTAGTGCTTTGGATAATAGGCAGCTCTATCGGTTCTCCGTTCTTTGCTTCATAACCTCCTTGAACACAAATGGAAGCCGTGCGTAAATTCTTTTTCATTTTAGCAGGTTTTTGATATTTTAACAGATCTTCTTGCTTACAAAGGTAAGCATTTTTCCACAATCCTTCTATTCATTTCTGATTTTTTTGAACGAATTGCCACAAAAACACATCAAAGTCCATCTTACGTGTTTCCCATAAGAAGATTCGCCATAAAAAACAAAATAAAGACAAAAGAGATTGGTATTTTCAGATTTTTAGTACTTTTGCAGTTTACAATGGACTTCAAACTATCTTCTAAATTTCAGCCCACTGGCGACCAACCAGAAGCCATTAAAGAGTTGACCGACGGCATTAAGCGTGGAGATCCTGCCCAAGTACTTTTGGGAGTAACAGGATCAGGCAAGACCTTTACTGTCGCCAATGTTATCGCCAATATCAATAAGCCGACACTCATTTTGAGCCACAACAAGACGTTGGCTGCACAGTTGTATGAAGAGATGAAAGGCTTTTTCCCTGACAATGCGGTTTCTTATTATGTGTCCTACTACGACTATTACCAACCTGAAGCCTATCTACCCTCTTCCGACACCTATATAGAAAAAGACTTGGCCATAAATGAAGATATTGACAAGCTGAGGTTGCAATCGGTTTCTGCGCTATTGTCTGGAAGGAATGATGTTATTGTCGTTTCTTCCGTATCATGCATATACGGCATGGGAGGACCTATTGCCATGGAATCGAGTATCATCAAGATAAAGAAAGGACAAACGCTGAACCGAAACATCTTTCTCCGGAAATTGGTTGATGCCCTATATGTGAGAAACGACATAGACCTGCAACGGGGAAACTTTAGGGCAAAGGGGGAAACCGTTGATGTGGCAATGGCTTATTCCGACAATATATTGCGAGTTACATGGTGGGATGACGAGATTGACAGCATTGAAGAAGTCGATGCCCTTACCTATCACAAACTTGGTTCTTTTGAGGAATACGAAATCTACCCAGCTAACCTTTTTGTTACTACTAAAGAGCAAACTGACCATGCCATTCATGACATACAAGAAGACTTGATAAAGCAAGTAAAGTATTTCAACGATATAGGAGAAACTGTTAAAGCTCAACGCATCAAGGAACGTGTTGAATATGACATGGAAATGATAAAGGAATTAGGCCATTGCTCGGGGATAGAAAATTATAGCCGGTATTTTGACGGACGCCAAGAAGGACAACGTCCCTACTGCCTACTCGACTTCTTTCCTAAAGACTTTCTTATGGTGATAGACGAAAGTCATGTCAGCGTTCCTCAAATAAGTGCTATGTATGGAGGAGACAGAGCCCGGAAAAAGAATCTTGTGGAGTATGGCTTCCGCCTACCAGCAGCATTCGACAACCGTCCTTTGAAGTTTGAGGAATTTCACGATATGATTCATCAGGTCATCTACGTTAGTGCCACACCCGCCGACTATGAGTTGAGAGAAAGCGATGGGGTTGTGGTTGAACAACTCATCCGCCCGACAGGACTTCTTGATCCTGTCATAGAAATACGTCCCACCGAAAACCAAATAGACAACTTGGTTGAGGAGATAATAGAGCATAGCAAACTGCACGAACGCGTGCTCGTGACTACACTCACCAAGAGAATGGCTGAAGAGTTGACAGAATATCTCCTTGAACACAACATTCAAACGGCTTACATCCATAGCGATGTGGCAAGTCTTGACCGAGTAAAGATTATCAACGACTTGCGTAATGGAATATATGATGTTCTCGTGGGTGTAAACCTGCTACGTGAAGGACTTGATATTCCAGAAGTTTCACTTGTTGCTATTCTCGATGCAGACAAAGAGGGTTTTCTGCGTTCGCACCGCAGTTTGACACAAACTGCCGGTCGGGCAGCACGCAACGTTAATGGAAAGGTAATCATGTATGCTGATGCCATCACTGAGAGTATGCAAAAAACAATAGAAGAAACTGACAGGCGTAGAGCCAAACAACTAAAATATAACGAGGAACATAACATCACACCAAAACAAATCGTAAAAGCCATCAAAGAGACGCTTCCCATACAGGGCGAACAGAAAGCAACATCTTCTTCCTATTCATATCCATTAAGGGACACCAAGCAAACGGATGTTGCTTTTGCAGCAGACCCCATCATCAGCAAGATGAGCCACGAACAACTAAAAAAGAGCATTGCAGCAACAACTGAATTGATGAAGCAGGCAGCCAAAAATCTCGATTTCTTACAGGCAGCACAGTATCGTGACGAAATTCTACGACTACAACAACAATTATAATCGGCCGTTTTTTCCACTACTTTCTTTTGATATTCCTAACTCAATCCCTGTCCAATCACCCTTCTTCAAATAGTTAAATAATCGTTAATTAGGGATTTGTTTGAACAAGATTTTGTATTTTTGTACTTTAAAGTTACATCTGAACAACTACCATAGACATGAGAAAATCATTAATTGTTTCACTTTTATGGATTCCTATATTAGGATTTAGCCAAACCACGCTCACTCCCCAAGAGCAGTTGGAACAGGCTCAACGCCAACTTGAAGAAGCCCAACAAGCCTTGAAGCAAGCTCAGGAAAAAGCTGAAAAAGCAAAAAAAGATGCCGAGGCAATAGCTAAATTAGAGGAAATCAACAAACAAATAAATGCCACAAAAGCGGAAACGGAACGACTGAATGCAGAAACATTCAAGATAGATTCTGTACAAACAGCAGAGCAAAAGAGCGAAACAAAATGGACAAAGCCTATAATAGAGAAAAACAACATAATCTCTTCGCCCGAAAAAAATGTGATCCAAGAAAGATATCTTGCCAAAGACGCTGTGCCCATAGTGGACGGTCAAGTCAAATGGACAACCCGTCTTTCAGCTCCAAATCTTACAGCACAACAAATTTATGAAAAACTTTTAAAGGTGATGTCGGGCTTTACACAAGAAAAAGAACAGCTCCCCGGTAGCGCTGTTGCCCTTGTGAACGAAGAAGAGCACAACATTGTAGCCACAATGAGAGAATGGTTGACCTTTACAAACAGTTTTCTGTCATTAGATCGTTCGGAAATGGACTATATCCTTGAAGCCGATTGCTATGATGGAGGAGCCACCATAACAATGAGCCGCATCAAATATATTTATGAAATACAAGGAAATGTAAGCAAATATTCTGCAGAAAATTGGATTACAGATGCCACAAGTGTTAACAAGAAGCGCACAAAACTATATCCCATAGCCGGCAAGTTCAGAAGAGGGACCATTGACAGAAAGGATGCCCTTTTTAAGGCTTTGGACACTGCGCTTAAACTATAAACAACTACAAATCGTATGGAAAAAAATGAAATAAACGAATTGGAGGATTCTGCTATAAAGCCGCATCACCGATTAAAAGAAATAACGGGAAAAGATCAATATCTGCATATTAGACAAATTCTCAACATCATTTTTATGATTGGAGCAATTGTTGGTGTTTGCATTTTTTACTTTTCCAATCAACTAACAGGAACTGTCATTATCTTGGGGGCAATGGTTTTCAAAATTGCCGAGTGCGCTTTCCGTTTTTTTCGATAAATGAATAGATTTCAATTTCTACTGATATTTTTAATTCTTGCCTCTGTTGTTCACGCTCAAGACTTTGAGCAGGACAATGGGAACAATACCTTTACGGCAAGCAATTATCAACAAAACAAAAACTTTGGACGCTCTGATAGCATTCAAGGTCAGCACAAAGAGATCCCACGTGGACTAAAGATGTGGACAATTGACAACAAATTCGGAGACCGCACATACGTCACTCCCGACACAATGTCGTATTTGTTTATGAATACTGGGCTTACTTCTGGGCTGCACGGTGAATACAATACGTTGGGGAATTTAGGGTCTCCACGCATTAACCGCATCTTCATTCAACGGAAGGCTTCATCTATGTTTCCTTTTTTGGATGTGTATGACTTTTTCAACACTCCGATTTCCGACTTCAGGTTTACAAGCACATTATCCCCTATTACCAACATCACTTATAACACGGCTGGTGACCGCACCAATGGGGAAGATCACTTTACGGCTCTTTTTGCCGTAAATGCGGGTAGGAAATGGGGATTTGGCTTTAAATTCGATTACCTTTACGGGCGAGGATATTATACAAATCAAAACACAAGTCACTTCAACTATTCGGTGTGGGGATCCTACACTGGCGACCAATATCAAGCGCATCTGCTCATTGCCCTTAACCACCAAAAGATTGCCGAAAATGGAGGTATCACCAATGATGCCTACATTACCCATCCAGAAAAGTTTAACGAGTCGTTTAACGAAGACGAAATACCAGTTGTTCTTTCTTCCAATTGGAACAGAAACGACAATCAACACATCTTTTTCAACCACAAATATAGCATCGGATTCAATCGCAAAGTGCCTATGACGGCTGAAGAAATTGAAGCCCGAAAATTTGCCATTCGAAGTGAGCAGGCCCAAAAAGAGCAAGAAGCCAAAGAGGCTGCACGGCAAAAGGCTCTAAAAAACGGAGAAGATTTTGACGAAGAAGAATATGAAGAACAACTGCAACAGCAACGTTCCTCCGGAAGACCAGCAAATGCCAAGATTGAAGGCAACGAACCAAAACACGAAGCTATAGGTGGGGGCAATCGCATTACCGTCAACTTGCAAGACTCTACAGCGCGTATCCTTTACCCTGAAAAAGAAGAACAGACCGATACTCTTTCTGAGTGGATGAAGAACGAATATGTTCCTGTGACAAGTTTTATCCACACTTTACAGTTCGACCGGTTTAGAAGAATCTACCAAGCTTACCAATCTCCACAAGGCTATTACTTGAACGATTTCTACACGCCACAGACTTTTACCGGTGATTCCATTTATGATGCAACACGTTCCTGGACGCTGAAAAACACGTTCGGCATTGCCCTATTGGAAGGTTTCAACAAATGGGCAAAAGCCGGCGTTAAAGTTTTCACATCATACGAAATGACCCATTATGAGCTTCCAATGCTTGACAACTCTGTGGGAACATGGAATGAGCACAACCTTTCGGTTGGAGGGCAACTTCTCAAAACCCAAGGAGAGACCTTACATTTCAATGCTTCTGCAGAAGCATGGATAACTGGTGAATATAGTGGGCAATTGCATATTGACGGAAACACCGACTTGAACTTCCGATTGTTGGGCGATACTGTCCAACTTGCAGCAAATGCCTTTTTTCACAGTGATGTTCCTTCCTTCTATTTCAGAAATTACCACTCACGCCATTTCTGGTGGGACAACACCAACCTTGACAAGACCATTCATACACAATTGGCAGGCTCTTTTCGGCTAAAGAAGCTTGGAACACACTTGTTGGTTTCCCTTGACAACTTCAAAAACTATACCTATTTAGGGCAAAGTTATGACCTCATTGAAGACGGAACCGACTTCTTGCGCAAAAACAACAGTGTTGAGGTTCGGCAGAATGGCGGAAATATTAGTTTGATTACATTACAACTGCAACAAAACCTCAAGTTTCTCAACCTGATACATTGGGACAACGAATTGACTTTCCAACAATCTTCCAATAAGGATGTTTTACCAGTCCCAACGTTCAATCTATACTCTAATCTCTATTTAAGATTTAAGATTGCACGAGTATTAAAATGTGACCTCGGTACCGACTTGCGCTATTTCAGCAAATATTATGCGCCTGATTATTGCCCTCAACTTGGACAGTTTACCATACAAGAAACTCCAGAAAGCAAAGTGAAACTTGGCAACTATCCTATCGTGAACGTTTACGCAAACTTCCATTTACAGCATACAAGGTTCTTTGTTATGTACAGTCACGTGAATAGCCACGATGGAGGAAACAGTTTCCTTGTTCCACACTACCCTATCAACAAACGCATTTTGCAGTTTGGCCTCAGTTGGAATTTCTTTAATTAATTATTATCGGCCCAAGAAAATGGTTGTACAAAACTCTTTAAAAGCTTGGCTTTTGGCAGCCCGCCCAAAGACACTTACAGCAGCTTCGGTACCTGTTATGACCGGTTCGGTTATGGCTTGGGACGATTGTGCTCCGTCTCCTATAAGTTGGTTTCCTGTCATTTTGTGTTTTCTGTTTGCTTTTGTTATGCAAATAGATGCCAATTTCATCAATGACTATTTCGACTTTAAGCACGGAAATGACGACGAAACCCGCCTCGGTCCAAAACGAGCTTGTGCAGAAGGTTGGGTCACGTCCCGTGCAATGATTGTTGCTATAGCCCTTACAACCGCCCTTGCCTGCCTAATAGGACTTCCGCTTATCTATTATGGAGGTCTTGAAATGTTGGTAATCGGGGTTTTCTGTGTAATCTTTTGTTTTCTGTACACCACCTTGTTTTCCTACTTGGGAATGGGAGATGTTCTCGTGTTGGCCTTCTTTGGCATAATTCCAGTCTGTTGTACCTATCACATTGCCTGCAACACACTATCTATGCAAGTATTGTCGATTTGCAGAACCGTCTCCGTGAGAGTTTTCTTGGCCTCCATTGCATGTGGATTGGTTATAGACACACTTCTTCTTGTCAACAATTTTAGGGATTATGACAATGACAAAAATAACAACAAGAATACACTTATTGTACACATTGGAAAAAAATGGGGATGCCATCTGTATTTACTTTTTGGAATAATTGGTTGCTTTCTCATGGAAGGATGTCTATTTTTTGGTTCTTCGTCCAACCGGTTTGCTCTGATACCATTATGTTTATATCTCATAATTCACTACTCCACTTGGATGAAAATGAAAAGAATATGGAGCGGAAGGCCTTTAAATGAAGTTCTTGGTTACACTGCAAGAAACATTTTATTCTTTGGCTTATTAACCGTATGTTCATTTTATATCAACCAATTTTAAAACTACTATTTAACCGATTTGAACTATGCACAACTCTGTTAATCTTGAAATAATGTCCTTTTTGGAGCAGCAGATTCTTCCAAGGTATAATGCGTTTGGGCACAGTCACGGTTTAAAGCATGTTTTACGCGTTATAAAGAATTCTTTGGAACTTGCCCGAATAGTTGGTGCAGACCAGAACATGGCTTATGTTATTGCAGCCTATCATGACTTAGGGATGGAGGGGCCGCGAGCAATCCATCATCTTACTGGAGGAAAAATTTTGGCTTCTGACGCAAGACTTAAAAAATGGTTTACAAGCGAGCAGATAAAAATAATGAAAGAAGCCGTTGAGGATCATCGGGCTTCTTCCTCAAGAACCCCAAGAAGCATTTATGGAAAAATTGTTGCTGAAGCAGACCGTGATCTTGAGCCCCAAGAAGTTTTCAGACGAGCTATAGAGTTCGGCATAGAAAACTATCCCGAAAAAAATGAAGAAGAGCAGTGGAAACGCTTTCATAAGCACATGATTGAGAAATATTCCGAAAGCGGATATATACGCCTTTGGCTTCCCAATAGTCCCAATGCCCAACGCCTAAATGATATACGGAGAACCATTTCCAACGAGACAATATTACGAAAAACATTTCTGGATATTTACCATTCCATAAAAGAATAAATTAGGCCATCTTCGCTTTACCGTCCTTCCATCTTAATATATAACAAATCAAAATATTTAAACAAAGATATGTTTCAATCGAATTTTTAAACGTACCTTTGCATTTAAGGATTGGAATATTAAATTATAAATACCATTTACAATGACAAAAGAAGAATTAATGCGTAGAGCAATAAAGCTATCTGAGCAAAGCGTTCGGAGTGGCGGAGGTCCTTTCGGGGCGGTCATTGCAAAAGACGGAAATATCATTGCAGAGGGCAACAACAGTGTAACCCTCAATATTGACCCCACGGCACATGCTGAAGTTTCGGCCATTAGAAATGCTTGCCAGCAATTGAAAACATTCGACTTAAGCGGATGTGAAATATACACCTCTTGCGAACCTTGCCCTATGTGTTTGGGAGCTATTTATTGGGCTCACATTGACAAGATTTATTATGGGTGTGACCGCAAGGATGCACGTAACATAGGCTTTGATGACGATTTTATTTATGAAGAGATTCCTTTAAAGCCCGAAGACCGTAAAAAGCCCTCTGAAGAATTACTACGCAATGAAGCACTAAATGCATTTTATTTGTGGGACCACAAAGCAGATAAGACCAAGTATTAAAAAAGATTCGTTATGGAAAAAATCAAGATGACTACACCCCTCGTCGAAATGGACGGAGACGAGATGACACGCATTCTGTGGAAAATGATAAAAGAAGAACTGATCTTGCCATTTGTTGATCTCAAAACAGAATATTATGACTTAGGGCTTCCTAATAGGGACAAAACAGGCGATCAAGTTACTGTAGACTCTGCAGAAGCAACCAAGAAATATGGTGTTGCCGTGAAGTGTGCTACCATAACACCAAACGCTCAGCGTATGGAAGAATACAATCTTCACAAAATGTGGAATAGCCCCAATGGCACCATCCGTGCCATTATGGACGGAACGGTCTTTCGGGCCCCTATCACCATTCCGTCTATTCATCCCGTTGTAAGAAATTGGGAAAAGCCCATTACGATAGCCCGACACGCTTATGGAGATGTTTACAAAAGCGTTGAACTCACAGCCAACGAACCCGGTACGGCTAAACTTGTATTTGAGGGAAAAAGCGGAAAGTGCAAAGAAGTAATCATTCACCATTTTGACGGCACAGGGGTTATTCAAGGTATGCACAACACTGGCAAAAGTATCCGCTCCTTTGCACATTCCTGCTTTAAATTTGCTATAGCAACGAAACAAGATCTTTGGTTTGCAACAAAAGACACCATATCAAAGACCTATGACGGCCTTTTCAAACAAATCTTTGAAGAAGTTTATGAAGAGTTTTATAAAGAGACCTTTCAACAGTTGCACATCACCTATTTCTATACGCTCATTGACGATGCTGTAGCTCGTGTCATTCGGTCTAAAGGCGGTTTTATTTGGGCCTGTAAAAATTATGATGGCGATGTTATGAGCGATATGCTATCAACGGCCTTTGGCTCTTTGGCCATGATGACATCCGTACTTGTCAGCCCTGACGGTTGCTATGAATACGAAGCTGCCCACGGAACTGTCACTCGCCATTATTATAAATATCTCAAAGGAGAAGAAACTTCAACAAATCCTATGGCAACCATATTTGCATGGAGCGGAGCTCTACACAAACGTGGAGAAATTGACAAGAATGAAGCCTTGCAACATTTTTCCAATCTATTGGAAAAAGCATGCATCGATACCCTCAACAAAGGTATAACTACGAAAGACCTTGCCAACCTGATGGAAGGTGTGGAAGTAACCCCTGTCAATTCTGCAGAGTTTATTTCTGCCATTAGGAAGCACTTGGAAGAGCTGCTATAATAAAAATTCCAACAAGTTCCTACTGATAGACTTGCAAAAGTCACCTGCAATTAAGCCTGACCTTCGATCTTACACACACCGGTTGTCAGGCTTAATTGTTTCTTTCAAGCCTTATTTATTACAAGTTTTGTTGTCACTACAGAAGAGGATACGGTAACAAGACCATCACCGCATCCCCTTTGCCTGAAAGAATCGTTTTACATCAATAAAAGCCAAACATCAAAACAACCTATTCACCTAAATTCACTAATTAACCGAAGAGGAATTAATCGCCCCAAAGTCCATGAAGATTACAGAAGGCACGGGCTGAAACGTTTTCTAAGTCGCATTTAGTTTCCTGCTTATCACATGACGATTTGCTATCTAACAAGAATACGGCCTCTGGCTTATCGCCAGGATGCAGTTCGCATCGCATAATGCTCTTTGGCGTCAGCAACTCTATCCACTGAATGTAATGTTCCTTTGTCATTGGATGTTCTGTAGAGCCAACACGAACCTTAAAGCCACCTGGCATTCGTTCTATAACTGGCACATGCTTTTCAAAAGCACCATCGGTGCTATTGGCTGAAAGAAGCTGCATCGGTTTTCCACAACACGACAGAATAGCGCCCTCATGCAACACTTCAACAATGTTGCCACATATTGGACAACGATAAACTTCCCTTACTTTTGTCATAACTCATTTCCTCCATAGTTTAACTTTTGCAAAGATATAAAACTGACACAAGGTCTAAAGATAACAAATGTTACCTTTGAGCAATAAAGAATGTTAAATCAATTCTTTTCTCATGCTTTTTCTACTCAACAGAAAAAGAAGTAACAGAAAATAGTTATCTTTGCATTAAGAACAATTGCATACAACTAAATAACCACCATTATGAATTCCACTATTTCAAACGCACTATTGTGTTGTTCACTGTTTCAAGGCTTAACGATACAAGACATTTCCAATGTTTTGCAAAAATGCCATCCAAAAACAAAAACACTTCATCGACAAGATGCATATTACCTAAGTGGCGATATTTACCGTAATGTTGATATCGTTATATTTGGCGAAATGGTGGTTCGCATGACTGGAGCATCAGGACGTCAAGTAGAGTTAATTAGGGTTAAATGTGGAGAAATCATAGCTCCCTGTTACATATATTCCACCAATAGGCAACTACCTGGTGAGATAACTCCGGCAGAAACCACTCAATTGCTTAGCTTCTCTCACGATTCCTTTAAATTATTAATTGACACCTACCCTATCATTCGCGATAATTTCATTGGTACACTATCCGACATCAGCTCATATCTTGCTGAAAAGATTGGATTTCTCTCGCTAATGACTACACGAGAAAAAGTGATACACTACCTACGGTCGGAAATAAGGTCACAACATAGTTTACACCTTAAACTTGGTCTGTCACGTCAACGCATAGCAGACAGTTTCGGCATACAAAAATTCTCGCTTCTTAGATGTATTGCCCGTTTGACCCGAGAAGGCATCATAATGGTGAAAGGAAAGCTAATAGATATTTTAGATATCTCTAAACTGAAGTAAACCTGTTACATTATCAACATGCAAAAAGGTGAACACTTGACTAATCTAAAACAAAAGTACACCTTATAATATATGTAACCAATATAATAAAGCGACAAAGGCAACAAGCATTACAAATATTATAATTATCCTAAGCAAGCAACCTGTTACTTTTTTCAATAGCAATAATCCAAGCACAAAAACAAATAGTAATAATACATAAGAGCCCATTGCCTCCATAACCAATTCCTGCTAAAATAGTTTTCTAAAAGCGACAGGTATAGGAGTTTCAAATTCCATCCGTTCATGAGTTATGGGATGATAAAAACACAACACATATGCATGCAAACACAATCTGTGTATTGGGTCGTCTCCATTCCCATATTTAATGTCACCACAGACAGGATGCCCCATATCAGCCGAATGGACACGAATCTGATTCTTGCGCCCTGTTTCCAAACGATATTCTACCAAAGAATGGTTTATGGAACGATTGAGCACATGAAAGTGAGTGACGGCCCATTTTCCTCCATTATCCACAGGTGAAGAGAAGGTTATATAAGCTTTATTATCTTTCAGCCAATTTGAAATTGTTCCTTCATTGTCCTCCATTTCTCCACTAACTACAGCAACATACCTGCGGTCATAGACAATGTTATGCCAATCGCGTTCAAGCAACAATTCGGTTTCTTTATCCTTAGCATAAATCATAAGCCCCGAAGTATCCCTGTCCAACCTATGAACTACATGGGCCGTACACTTTTGACGAGTGGTTTTGAAATAATCGTCCAGCACAGACTTAACATTCAGCGAAGAATGGCCAGCAGCCATTGACAAAATACCAACGGCCTTTTCTATCACTACTAAATGGCGATCTTCATAGACAAGTTTTACAAAACGATTGTGGAACGTGTCATTTCTCTTGGATTTGCTCACTGCTATTTTATCACCAGGTTTTAACTGATAATCGTATTGGGTAACTTTTTTCCCATTAACAATTATTCCTCTACCCTTTAGAATTGCTTTAACTTTAGATTTACTTTCTTTTAAGTTCAACAAAAGCCATTCCAACAAAGGTTTTTCTTCCAAGCATTCTAATCTATTGTATCGGTCTTCTTGCCTTTTATAATTATTCGTTCTCATATTCTGCAAAGTTACATTTTTCTTTTGTCTCTCCAAAAGAACTAACAGATAACTTTATAAAGAATAAAGACTTTCAGTTAATACAAAACTATACTATAAATTCATTTTGGTCACAATACCCTTTAGATAATGGGCTATAACAAGGCACTTTTGTTTAATCGAGATTTTTTTAGTAACTTTGCGACCAATTATTTATAAACGTTAGGTAGAAATAGTTAAAAATGATCACACTCACTAATCTCGCCATTCAATTTGGCAAGAGAGTTCTTTACAAGGATGTTAACATTAAGTTTACCCGTGGTAATATATATGGTGTTATAGGCGCAAATGGTGCTGGAAAATCCACACTTCTTCGGGCTATTAGCGGTGAGCTCGAGCCCAACAAAGGCTCTGTTGAAATGGGACCAGGCGAGCGACTTTCTGTCTTAGAGCAAGACCACTTCAAATATGACGCCTTTAAAGTTATGGATACCGTACTTATGGGGCATCAACCTCTTTGGGAAAACATGAAAGAACGCGAAATGCTTTACAGTAAAGCAGAAATGACCGAAGAGGACGGAAATAGAGCTGCTGACTTAGAGCTAAAATTTGCAGAAATGAATGGTTGGGAAGCCGAGAGTGAAGCTGCCCAATTATTGCAGAATTTAGGTGTAAAAGAAGAACTGCATCAAAAGCTTGTCGGGGAATTATCAAACACTGAAAAAGTTCGTGTTATGTTGGCAAAAGCTCTTTTTGGAAAGCCAGACAACCTATTGCTTGACGAGCCCACCAACGATTTGGATTTGGATACAGTTGAATGGTTAGAAGATTATTTGGGGGAAATCGATGAACATCAAACCGTACTCGTAGTAAGCCACGACCGACATTTCCTTGATGCCGTTAGTACTCAAACCATTGACATAGACTTTGGAAAGGTTACAGTTTTCGCCGGAAATTACTCTTTTTGGTATGAAAGTTCCCAATTGGCACTTCGGCAAGCTCAAAATCAGAAATTAAAAGCTGACGAAAAACGAAAACAATTAGAGGAATTTATCCGTCGCTTTTCTGCTAATGTGGCAAAAAGCAAACAAACCACTTCTCGCAAAAAGATGTTGGAAAAGCTCAATGTTGAAGAAATTCGTCCATCAAGTCGCAAATATCCTGGCATAATCTTTTCAATGGAACGTGAGCCCGGAAACCAAATTCTCGAGGTTGAAGACTTGAAAGCTGTTGATGGTGATGGAACTATATTGTTTGACAAAGTAAACTTCAATATTGAGAAAGGACAGAAAGTGGTTTTCCTGTCACATAACCCAAAAGCCATGACTGCCCTTTTTGAAATTATCAATGGCAACAGAAAAGCTGACAATGGTACTTACAAATGGGGTGTAACAATTACGACCGCTTACCTTCCTCTTGACAACACAACTTTCTTTAATAGTGATCTCAATTTAGTAGATTGGCTTTCTCAATATGGGCCAGGTAACGAAGTTGCAATGAAAGGATATTTAGGCCGTATGCTATTCCGACAAGAGGAGGTTGAAAAGAAAGTCAACGTCCTAAGCGGAGGTGAAAAAATGCGTTGTATGATAGCAAGAATGCAATTGCAAAATGCCAATTGCCTTATCCTTGATACGCCTACAAACCACCTTGACTTGGAATCTATTCAAGCATTCAACAACAACTTGGTGGCTTTTAAGGGAAACATTCTCTTTTCCAGTCACGACCATGAATTTATTGAGACCGTCGCTGATCGTATAATAGAACTTACACCCAATGGGACAATAGACAAACTTATGAGTTATGATGAATACATACATGACGACCAAATAAAGGAACAAAAAGCCACAATGTATAACATCTAACTTTCCAATAATGGTATCTGCCACTCAGAAAAAGATTGGCATGTTTTTTGCACTATAGGAAAACAAAGATATTTTGTAACGTGACTATGAGCAATAAAATAGATAAAAATAAGGACAAAAAAACAAACGTTGACAATCAAGACACACTTGATAACGAAAAGGCAACCAGTCAAGACGATACTTCAGAGGAAACTGATAACACTCTTTCTTCTGAGAATTTTACCAAACAAGATGCCCCAAAAGAGGAAGAAGACGACTCTTTGCAAAAAGCAAAAGATGAGGCTCAAGATTGGAAAGACAAATATATTCGTCTAATGGCAGAGTTTGACAACTTTCGCAAACGTGTTCTTAAAGAGAAAGCTGAGCTCATTCTAAATGGAAGTGAGAAAACCGTTACTGCTATACTCCCCATTTTAGATGATTTTGAACGAGCTTTAGCCGACAATACAGAAGATCCGAAAGCCATTAAAGAAGGAGAAGAACTTATTTTCAAAAAGTTCCAAAAAATCTTAGAAAGCCTTGGAATAAAGAAAATTGAAACCAAAGATGCAGATTTCAATGTTGACTTCCATGAAGCAATAGCTATGGTACCTGGAATGGGAGATGACAAAAAAGGTAAAATCATTGATTGTGTACAAGCAGGATATACACTAAACGACAAGGTAATACGCCACGCAAAAGTAGCAGTTGGACAATAAATCATGGCAGAAAAAAGAGATTATTATGAGGTACTTGGAGTTAGTAAGAGTGCTTCTGACGACGAAATAAAAAAAGCATATCGCAAGATTGCTATCAAATATCATCCTGATCGGAATCCAGGAGACAAGATAGCAGAGGAGAAATTCAAAGAGGCTGCAGAAGCCTATGATGTTCTTCACGACCCTCAAAAACGCCAACAATATGATCAGTTTGGATTTAATGCTCCTGGCGGAGGATTTGGAGCGGGCGGTTTCAATGCAGGTGGATTTTCAATGGATGACATTTTCTCTATGTTTGGCGATGTTTTTGGTGGACATGGTGGATTTGGTGGATTTGGTGGAAGTCGCACCCAAAGGCGTCAAGACAGAGGGAGCGATTTACGCCTAAAGGTTAAGCTTTCTCTACAAGAAGTTCTTACCGGTGTAACAAAGAAATTTAAAGTTCGAAAAGATATCCCTTGTTCACATTGTCATGGTAGTGGAGCTGAAGGTAATTCTGGCACACAGACATGTCCGAATTGTAACGGATCTGGCATGGAAATACGCACTCAACAAAGCATTTTCGGGATGGTACAAACTCAAACTGCTTGTCATGTTTGTGGTGGAGAAGGTACAATTATCAAAAACAAATGCCAAACTTGTGGAGGTACTGGAGTAACTAAAGGTGAAGAGGTCGTTGAAATTCGTATTCCTGCTGGTGTTGCTGAAGGTATGGTTGTTAATGTTCCTGGAAAAGGAAATGCCGGACAACATAATGGTATAAGCGGTGATATTCAAGTATATATAGAAGAAGAGCCAAACGATATTTTTGTTCGTGATGGACAAAATGTCATCTACAATCTTCTGCTGGATTTTCCGACTGCTACTCTTGGCGGACAAGTTGACATACCCACCATTGATGGTAAAGACGTGAAAATAAAAATTGAACCAGGTACCCAACCGGGGAAGACTCTACGTCTTAGAGGTAAAGGTCTGCCAGCAGTAAACGGTTATGGTCATGGTATCGGAGATTTAATCGTAAACATCTCTGTATATATACCAAAAACTCTTAGTCATAGTGAAAAGGAAGCTATCGAGAAATTCAAAGATAGCGACAACTTCAAAGGAGATGCTTCCACGAAGCATACAATTTTCCAAAGATTTAAGAACTATTTCAGTTAGTATCTTTAAAAGATGACTTACAAAGAAACTATTGATTATTTATATAATAGCACCCCTGTTTTCGAACATGTGGGTGCTTCCGCTTATAAAGAAGGCCTTTCCAACACACACATCCTTGATAATTACTTCGGGCATCCACATACCCAATATCTTACCATACATATTGCCGGCACAAACGGGAAAGGTTCTTGTTCCCATACATTAGCGTCTATTTTGCAAGAAGATGGTTATCGTGTCGGATTATACACAAGCCCACACCTTGTTGATTTTCGAGAGCGAATTAGAGTTAACGGAAAGATGATACCTGAACAATATGTTGTTGATTTTGTAAATAACGAGCATTCGTTCTTTGAGCCATTACACCCATCCTTCTTTGAATTAACAACCGCCTTAGCCTTTAAATATTTTGCAGACCAACATGTTGACATTGCTGTTATAGAAGTTGGATTGGGCGGACGACTCGATTGTACGAACATCATTCATCCTCTCCTTTCTATCATAACAAACATTTCGTTTGATCATACCCAGTTTTTAGGTAACACTCTTGAAAAAATCGCATTTGAAAAAGCTGGTATCATCAAACATAATACTCCTATTGTAATCGGAGAATACACACAAGAGACCCGACCCACCTTTATCAATAAAGCTCAAGAACAAAATGCTCCTATCACTTTTGCTCAAGATTTACCACAAATAAAAAGCTATCATGTATTGGAAAATGGCCATATCAAATACGATACGATACAATTTGGGTTCATTGAAGGAGAATTAGGCGGAATCTACCAAGTCAACAATACAAATACAATCCTAAGCGCTTGTACTTTTCTTCTTTCCAACAACATTGTACGTCATATTGACAGTGTCAAAGAAGGATTCCGGTCTGTTTGTAAAAATACAGGGCTAATGGGGCGTTGGCAACACATCAATAGCCACCCACTTACCATCTGCGACACTGGTCATAACGTAGGAGGATGGCAATACCTTAGTAAGCAAATATCTCATCAACCTTGCAAACATCGTCATATTGTTTTTGGTATGGTTGACGACAAAGACATTGACACTGTATTAGAGCTGCTCCCCAAAGATGCTTGTTTCTATTGGACACAAGCATCCTGTAAACGTGCCGTCCCAGCAAATCTCGTTGCTCAAAAAGCACTTACACACCATTTAACAGGATCTTCTTATAGAAACGTCAAAGACGCTTACAAAGCTGCCTTAATGAATGCGTCACCAGAAGATTTTATCTTTATTGGGGGATCAAGCTATATTGTTGCAGATTTGCTTACTCCTTAATTAATAGAACATTCTCTCCACTAAGTTTGTATATTATTACATATATATGAGCCATGTGTTGCTTAATTGTTTTTAACACACTTATTATGTGATTTTTATTTTTTCGTTTGGTCTTGTCAGTTTTTTTAAGTTACTTTGCAAGATAGTAAATAATAACTAAAAGCACTCTATATGACAAACACCAAAGAGACGCAATGCTTATGCGGTTTGAACAAAAAGGATTTTCAAACCACAATAAACGGCAAAAATACAGATTTATTCATTCTTCGTAACGCCTCTGGCAATGAAGTGGCAGTAACCAACTATGGCGGAGCTATAGTTGCAATTATGGTTCCAGACAAGAACGGGCAGCCTGCAAATGTTATACAAGGCCATGACAACATTCAAGATGTTATCAACTCTCCAGAACCGTATTTATCAACCCTCATTGGCCGTTATGGCAACAGAATATGCAAGGGACATTTCCAACTAAACGGAAAAGAATACCAACTTGCTATCAACAATGGGCCAAATGCCCTTCATGGAGGACCGACAGGATTTCACTCAAGAGTTTGGGACGCCAATCAAGTTAGCGACCAAGCTATTGTCCTAAAGTTGACCAGTTCTTATGGAGAAGAAGGGTTTACAGGCGAATTGACGGTTTGGGTAGCCTATACATGGACGGATGACAACGAATTGATCATCAAATATAAAGCCACAACCAACAAAAAAACAATTATTAACCTCACTCATCATGCATTTTTCTCTTTAGCAGGCATTGCAAATCCAACTCCAACCATTGACAATTTAGAGTGTGAGGTAAATGCAGATTATTTTATTCCAATTGACGAATATAGCATTCCCACTGGCGAAATTTTAAAGGTAGCCAATACTCCTTTTGATTTTAGGACCCCTAAGACTATCGGAAAAGACATTAATGCTGACAATGAGCAAATAAAAAATGGAGCTGGATATGATCATTGTTTTGTTCTCAACAAAAAAGAAGAAGGAGAATTTTCATTTGCGGCTAAAATAAAAGAGCCTATCAGCGGACGAACTTTGGAAGTTTTCACTACGGAGCCCGGAGTGCAAGTCTATTCTGACAATTGGGCCAATGGCTATAAAGGTCAGCATGGAGCAACTTTTCCACGACGTTCTGCCATTTGTTTCGAATGTCAACACTTCCCAGACTCCCCCAATCACCCCTATTTCCCATCTACCATTCTTAAGCCTGGAGAAGAGTATTTTCAACGCACAGTTTACAAATTTGGCGTAGAAAAATAACTAACTATTTTTTTGAATTATCAACCCAAACAACAATCATAATGGAATATCAAACTCAAAAAAACGGAAATATCATTGCCATCATAACTATGATGTTTCTCTATGCAATGATTTCTTTTGTTACTAATCTTGCAGCACCTATTGGTGTCATTTGGAAAAATGTTTTTGCTGGTAGCGACAGTGCAAACACAATTGGTATGTTAGGCAATGCCATGAACTTCCTGGCTTACCTGTTTATGGGAATTCCTGCAGGAAAAATGCTAACCAAAATTGGTTATAAAAAAACTGCCCTCACAGGTATTGCCACTGGCTTTGTTGGCGTTCTCATCCAATTCTTATCTGGGAAATTCAATCCCGGAATAAGTGGTTTCTGCGTATATCTGTTCGGAGCTTTCATCTCTGGGTTTGCCGTTTGTATGCTTAATACAGTTGTCAATCCTATGTTGAATCTTCTAGGTGGTGGTGGAAATCGTGGAAATCAACTAAACTTAATAGGTGGCACACTAAACTCTTTAGCCGGAACCCTTACCCCAATGTTGGTGGGAGCACTCATAGGTACAGTTACCAAAGAGACTAAAATGTTAGATGTAAATTTAGTTCTCTATATAGCGTTAGCAGTATTTGCTGCGGCATTCATCATCCTGGTATTTATTCCCATTTCCGATCCTGCAATGGGTAAAACTAATGCAGACACTGTTTTCGAACATAGTCCATGGGCTTTCCGGCATTTCAACCTTGGCGTGATTGCCATATTTGTTTACGTTGGCGTAGAAGTTGGTATTCCAGGAACACTCAATTTTTACATTTCAGACGTTCATGCCGGAGGGGCTGGTTTGGCCAATGCTGCTGCCATTGGAGGATTTGTTGCAGGAACCTATTGGTTACTTATGCTGATAGGGCGTTTTTGTGCTGGTTTCATAGCAGATAAAGTATCAAGCAAAACACTCATGACCATCACTAACACGGTGGGTATTATCCTTATCCTTCTTGCCATGTACTTAGGAAATAGCACAAAGGTTTCCATGCCCGTTTTCACTGGCTCATCCTTCCAAATGGTAACCGTTCCTATTGCAGCACTCTTGTTAGTCCTTTGCGGTCTTTGCACAAGTATTATGTGGGCAAGCATTTTCAACCTTGCAACAGAAGGACTTGGTAAGTATACTGCTGCCGCATCTGGAATATTTATGATGATGGTAGTGGGAGGCGGATTAATTCCACTTCTTCAGAACTACATTGCCGACCAGTCTCATTCATATATGTTGTCATATATTGTGCCTCTATTAGCAATGGCATATATGCTTTTCTATGCTGTTGCTGGTTCAAAAAATGTCAACAAGGACATACCTGTAGAATAATCATTTACACTTAAATCAACATTAACTATGATAGCAATCGAAGAAGTTAGACGTCGCTTCATTAAACATTTCGACGGAAAAACAGGAAATATCTATTTTTCTCCTGGACGCATTAACCTTATTGGCGAGCATACCGACTATAATGGCGGCTTTGTTTTTCCTGGTGCCGTTGACAAAGGCATTTTAGCAGAAGTGCGTCCAAATGGAACAGACACCGTAATGTGCTATTCCATCGATTTGAAAGATCGAGTAGAGTTTAAAGTTAACGACACAGAAGGGCCTCGTGCTACATGGGCACGATTTATCTATGGCATGGTACAAGAGATGAAAGCTCTTGGTGCAGAAATCAAAGGCTTTAACATTGCTTTCGCTGGTGACGTCCCTCTCGGTGCTGGCATGTCTTCATCTGCTGCTATGGAAAGTTGCTTTGGTTGCGCACTAAACGACTTGTTTGCAGATAATAAAATTTCAAAATGGGACATTGTTCTTGCAGGTCAAGCTACTGAACATAAATATATAGGTGTCAACTGTGGCATTATGGACCAGTTTGCAAGCGTCTTTGGAAAAGAAGGCAAACTAATGCGTTTAGACTGTCGAAGACGTGAATTCGAATACTTCCCATTCCATCCAAAAGGTTATAAACTCGTTTTGGTAAATTCTAAAGTTAAACATGAATTAGCAGGCTCTCCCTATAATGACCGTCGCAATTCATGTGAAAACGTTGTAAAACATATTGCAGCAAAATATCCAGATGGAAAATACGAAACTCTACGTGATTGTTCATGGGAGCAATTGGAAGAAGTTCGTCAAGAAGTGGGAGAAGAAGACTACAAACGCGCCCACTTTGTTCTTGGAGAAAAAGACCGTGTTCTTGCCGTTTGTGATGCATTGGTTGCAGGCGACTACGAAACCGTTGGACAAAAAATGTATGAAACACATGAAGGGCTTTCTAAAGAATATGAAGTTAGTTGTGAAGAATTGGACTTCCTTAACAAACTTGCCAAACAAGATGGTGTAACAGGAAGCCGTATCATGGGTGGTGGTTTTGGCGGTTGTACAATCAACCTTGTCAAGGATTCACTTTATGACAAGTTTGTTGCAGACGCTAAAACACAATTTGCTGCCAAATATGGACACGAGCCTGAAGTTTATGATGTTATCATCAGTGAAGGCTCTCATAAAGTGTGCTAACTATTATTTTCTTTTAAAGATAAGATAAGTATTGGTCTACAAGCGTTTTATAATACTTGTAGATCTTACTTATACTATTATTTCTACTTCTTTTAGCTTTACCATATATGACCAAATATTACTTAGGAGAACCAAAACTGCGTGTATCTGTTGATTGCATTATCTTAGGTTTCAAAAACAATAAACTTCAATTACTCATTGGTAGACGTCCTGTTGACCCAGGAAAAGGGCAATGGTCGCTTTATGGTGGTTTTGTTCAAGAAACAGAGAGCCTAACTGATGCCGCGAAACGAGTTCTACAAATGTATACAGGCATCCATAATCTTTATATGAGACAGGTTGCAGCTTTTGGAGAAGTTGAAAGAGATCCGGGAGATCGGGTAGTAAGCATTGCTTATTGCGCCCTTATTAATGTTGACGATTACGATAATCGCCTTTTGGACAAATATGGACTGTTATGGGCAGATCTCGACAAATTGCCTCCACTATTTGGCGATCACAACGAAATGATTCAACTTGCCCTTTTCCAACTACGAAAAAACATCAGTACTGAACCTTTCGGTTTTAAACTTCTTCCTGACTTGTTTACCCTTACACAACTCCAACACGTATACGAAGCGATATTGGGTGAGAATATTGATAAACGTAATTTTCGCAAACGCATCAAGCAAATAGATTTCATAGAGAAAACCGATCTTATTGACAAAACCTCCAGTAAAAGAGGTGCATCCCTTTACCGCTTTAATAAGAAAATATATGATATTGATCCAAATTTTAGACTCTAACACCGCATATAGACGTTTTCATACGCTATAAAGTACCATTTCCTTTTAACCTTTTTATTTCAACATTACCAAATGAAACATCAATTATTATCCTTTCTTTTCATATCACTCACTTGCTCTGCACAAGATGCTACCGTTACAATTCATTGCAATCAACAAGGGCCTAAAATAAACAAGGAAATCTATGGTCAGTTTGCCGAGCACCTTGGAAGTTGCATTTATGGGGGATTATGGGTTGGTCCCAACTCTTCCATTCCAAATACAGACGGCTATCGAACAGATGTTTTCAATGCCCTAAAAGAGCTACAAATACCTGTCTTGCGCTGGCCTGGCGGTTGCTTTGCCGATGACTACCACTGGATGGATGGTATTGGGCCGAGAGATCAACGTCCTTCTTTACGCAACAACAACTGGGGAGGTACCATCGAAGATAACTCTTTCGGTACTCATGAGTTTCTAAACCTGTGTGAAAAACTTGGTTGCGAACCTTACATCAGCGGAAATGTAGGCAGTGGCACTGTAAAAGAAATGGCTCAATGGGTGGAATATATGACCAGTGATGGAGATACTCCTATGGCACGCCTTCGCCGGAAAAACGGCAGAGACAAAGCTTGGCATGTTAAATATTTTGGCATTGGCAACGAAGCATGGGGTTGCGGAGGCAATATGACCCCAGAATACTATAGCAACGAATTTCGACGTTTCAACACTTACCTTCGAGATTATAACAACAATAAGCTTTTTCGTATAGCCAGTGGTGCCAGCGACTACGACTACAATTGGACAAATGTTTTGATGAAGAACATCGGGAACAGAATGAATGCTCTCTCCGTCCACTATTATACAGTGAAAGACTGGAACCATAAGGGAAAATCTTCTCCTTTTACACCAGAAGAATACTATTTGACTTTGCAAAAATGCTTAGACATCGATAGCGTCATCACCAAACATTCTGCCATAATGAACCAAACCGACCCCGAAAAAACAATAGGCCTTATGGTAGATGAATGGGGAACTTGGTGGGATGAAGAACCTGGTACCATTCCCGGACACCTTTACCAACAAAATACCCTTCGCGATGCTATGGTGGCTGCTTTGTCTCTAAATGTCTTTCACAAACATGCTGACCGCGTAAAGATGGCCAACATCGCACAGGTAGTAAACGTGCTACAAAGCATGATACTTACAGACACGAAAGGCAATGGACACATGGTGCTAACGCCTACTTACTATGTCTTTAAAATGTACAAACCATTTCAAAATGCGACCAGCCTTCCCTCTGATGTTCAATGCTCCTCTCACTCATTTGAAAAGGGCTTGCCTATTGCCAACTTACAATCATCTTCTGCAAAAACTACTGATGGGACCATAATCGTTTCCTTGGCTAATATTGACTTACAAAAAGGACAAGAGGTTGCACTTGCTCTTGATGGATATAATGCAAATTCCGTCTGTGGAGAAATCCTCACCGCCAAAAATATTACAGACTATAATGACTTTAACCATACGGAAACCATTAAGTCAGAAAACTTTACAGGAGCAAAGATAAAGAAAAACCAAATAATGGTAAAAATACCTGCAAAATCTATCGTTGTTTTAAAGATAAAATAGTATCTTTGTCAATAAATAATTAAAACGCAAAAATCTGGAATAACACATCAAAACAACTATGAACGATATTAAAACGATGAACCTTGCAGCAAACAACATTCGCATTCTTGCTGCTTCAATGGTAGAAAAAGCAAAATCCGGTCATCCTGGTGGAGCTATGGGTGGTGCTGATTTTATCAACGTTCTGTTCTCCGAATATCTCACTTATGACCCCGATGAGCCTACATGGACAGGCCGTGACCGCTTCTTTCTTGACCCAGGCCATATGTCCCCAATGCTTTACAGTGCTTTGTGCTTACAAGGGAAGTTTACCATTGACGAAATCAAGCAATTCCGTCAATGGGGGTCACCTACCCCAGGGCATCCTGAATTGGACGTAACTCGTGGCATCGAAAATTCAAGTGGTCCTCTTGGACAAGGTCATGCTATCGCTGCTGGTGCTGCTGTTGCCGAAAAATTCTTAGAGGCACGCCTTGGATCTACAATGATGCAGCACAAAATATACGCATATATCTCTGATGGAGGTATAGAAGAAGAAATTTCTCAAGGTGTTGGACGCATTGCAGGGAATCTTGGTTTGAACAATTTGATAATGTTCTACGATTCCAACGATATTCAACTTTCTACAGAATGTGGGGTCGTTATGACAGAAAACACCGAAGCAAAATACAAAGCTTGGGGATGGAATGTTCTCAAGATTAACGGAAATGATGTTCAACAAATTCGTCAAGCTCTCGATGCTGCTCTTCAAGAAAAGGAACGTCCAACCCTAATCATCGGTAAAACCGTTATGGCAAAGGGGGCTGTACAAGCCGATGGCAGCAGTTACGAGCGAAACATAAAAACCCATGGAGCGCCTCTCGGTGGAGAGGCTTTTGTCAATACCATTAATAATCTTGGCGGAAATCCAAAAGAGCCTTTCCTAATATTTCCAGAGGTTGCAGAAATCTATGCAAAACGCAAAGCTGAATTAAGGAAGATTGTTGCTCAGCGGAAAGCAGAAGAAGCGGAATGGAAAGCAGCCCATCCTGATAAAGCTAAACTTATGGATGAATGGTTCTCAGGAAAAGCTCCAAAAATAGATTGGAGCAATATTGAGCAAAAAGAAGGTTCTGCCACCCGTGCAGCTTCTGCAGTTTGCTTGGGAACATTGGCAGAACAAGTTCCAAATATGATTTGCGCATCGGCTGATCTCTCCAATTCTGACAAAACCGATGGCTTTCTAAAAAAGACCCATTCGCTTGTTCGTGGCGATTTTAGCGGTGCTTTCTTCCAAGCAGGCGTAAGCGAGTTGACAATGGCAGACATGTGCATCGGTATGATGCTTCATGGGGGTGTTATAGCAGCCATGGGAACATTCTTTGTTTTCTCAGACTACATGAAACCTGCAGTACGCCTTGCAGCACTTATGCAAGTACCTGTCAAGTTTATATGGACACATGATGCATTCCGCGTTGGTGAAGATGGACCTACTCACGAGCCTGTTGAACAGGAAGCTCAAATTCGTCTGATGGAAAAACTACAAAACCATAAAGGACAAGACAGCGTTCGCGTTTTCCGCCCTGCTGATGCTGATGAAACAACGGTTTGCTGGAAGCTCGCAATGGAAAACACCGATACCCCGACAGCTCTTATCTTCTCCCGACAAGGCATCGCCAAACTTCCTGCTGGAAACGATTATGAGTTAGCAGCCAAAGGGGCTTACATCGTTGCCGGAAGTGATAACGATCCTGATGTGATTCTTGTAGCAAGCGGTTCTGAAGTATCTACTTTAGAAGCAGGAACAGAACTTTTGAGAAAAGACGGCATTAAAGTACGAGTGGTTAGCGCTCCTTCCGAGGGACTGTTCCGTCGACAAACAAAAGAGTATCAGGAGAGCGTTCTTCCAAAGGGTGCGAAAATTTTTGGTATGACTGCTGGTCTCCCTGTCACTCTTGAAGGTCTTGTTGGTGCTAACGGCACTGTCTTCGGACTAAAGAGTTTCGGCTTCTCTGCACCCTACAAAGTACTTGATGAAAAACTCGGTTTTACTGCCGAGAATGTCTATAAGCAAGTTAAAGATTTTTTGGCAGAATAAGAAAACAATACTAACCTATCTTCTTCCCCTTACCTCGTAAGAGGAAGAAGACCTTAAAAACTTACGACTATGGATATAAAAACTGTCGGAATTGCTTGCGATCACGCAGGCTTTCCATTGAAAAAGTTTGTTATTGAGTATTTAGAAGCTCACAAATATCCTTACAAAGATTTTGGATGTGACAGTGACTTGAGTTGTGATTATCCCGATTATGCCCATCCTTTAGCTAAAGCAGTTGAAAGCGGAGAAGTTTATCCCGGCATTGCTATTTGTGGTAGCGGCGAAGGAATGACCATAACTCTCAACAAACATCAGGGCATACGTGCAGGGCTTGCTTGGAACAAAGATATTGCAGAACTTATTCGTCAACACAATGACGCTAACATTCTTGTTTTACCAGGTCGTTTTGTAGACAACAAAACAGCTGAAACCATCTTGGACAAGTTCTTCAAATCCACCTTTGAAGGCGGAAGACACGCACGTCGTATTTCAAAAATCGCCATAACAGATAACGAATAAGTCTATTTAAGAGACTCTAACAACAATAAAAATCCCCAAAGTATCTTCTATGGCTTTGGGGATTTTTATTACTTATTAATATACAAAATAGATATTCTTTCTTTATTTTTCACCTCCCAGTTCGGTCCGATCCGGTAAATGGAACTGATAATTCTTGTCAAAGACTTCTTTCACGCGATTGATTTCCAAGAAAGTTGTTTCCCCTCCTTCTCCGAAGGACCCAGACAAATAAGCCAACTTGTCATCCAGGCCAATATATCCTTTTTGGCGTAACATACGTACAGCAGCTAAAAACATATATTGGCTCGACACATGCTCCTTTTGATATATTGGGATTATACCATAACTTAGGTTTAGCCAACGTTGCAATTTTTCCTCATAACAGATTGCCAAAACCGGGTTGGGACCTCTAAATGCAGCTAAGTTGCGGGCTGTTTGTCCTGTAGAGCTATCAGTGATAATACCTTTCACTCCTAAGTATTCCGTAGACTCTATCGCACTCTTAGCCAAAAACTCCCGCTGATCTGTACCTTCCGTCAACGGAATGTTCACATGTCCCATTCGGTGAACGTCTTTTTCTGCTTGCTCTGCCACTTGCGCCATAGTCTGGACCGCCTCAAGAGGATACTTTCCACTGGCCGTTTCGCCACTCAGCATCAATGCATCTGTATAAGAATAAATGGCATTGGCAATATCAGTAACTTCGGCTCTGGTCGGACGCGGGTTGTTTATCATCGTATGCAACATTTGTGTAGCAACTATAACAGGCTTGCGCTTGGCTATACATTTTCTTATTATTTCCCGCTGAATACCAGGAATACGTTCAAATGGTACCTCTATGGCCAAATCACCACGAGCAACCATAATACCATAAGATGCATCTATAATCTCGTCTATATTGTCTACGCCCTCCTGATTTTCAATCTTTGATATGATTTTTATATCCGAATGGTATTCGTCCAAAATGTCTTGCACTGCCTTAACATCCGCCGCAGAACGCACAAAAGAATGGGCTATGAAATCTATGTTCTCGGAAATTGCCAATTTGATATTGCGCTTGTCCTTTTCTGTTAACGCAGGAAGATCGATGTGCTCGCCAGGAACGTTAACACTTTTATGAGCACCTAAATCCCCATCGTTTTGCGCTTGAGCCACCAACATGGGACCCGTATTTTCTATAACCTTGAAGTCTAATGTTCCATCATCAATGAGTATGTCATCTCCCACTTTAACATCCTTTGTTATATCGGGATATGTAACATTCAATATGTCACGACTCGTATCCATTTCAGGACGTCCAAAAATCTTTACCACATCACCTGCCTTATAATGAATGGGGGTATCCAAGCCTGTAGTACGAACTTCAGGTCCCTTAGTGTCTATCAAAATTCCAATATGGGGAGACACTTCACGTGTATTTCTGATAATCTCTTTAATGCCTTCAGTAGTTGCATGAGCTGTATTCATGCGGACAACATTCATTCCGGCAAAAAACAATTTACGAATAAAATCGACGCTACAACGCCGGTCACTAATGCTGCAAACAATCTTAGTCTGTTTCATTTTGTTGTTATGACATTGAAGTAAATACTGTATATAATAAAGCAAAGAGAAATAGCAAAGCAAAAGCCACAAGCAAAAAGCCCACTACAATCTTTTTTCTAAAAGAAGAAGATGCTTTAAGAGCAACTTCCCGAGAATGCTTTGTTGCAATATTTGCAGATAAAGTCATGGGTGTTGCCACCATAATCTTCTTCCCACAATAGGGACATATTACATCTGCCACGGGTCCGTTGGGAACATCCATGGCAAACATTCTATAGCATTGGCTACATGTTACCCGATACTGCATTTTACTCTTACCTATAGTCGTCTATCAAGACATGCCCTTCATGCAAAAGAGCTTTCACCTGTTTTGTGTACGTTGTGCCATTCACTATTAGACTGACATCGTACCAATCATCACCTTGCGGTTGTATTCTAAAATCGCCTATGGCGACCTTTTCTTCTTCTGATTCTTGCGGATAAGGATTCAACTCCCACCAGGCAAGTTCTCCATCATTACTTCCCGTGTTCATTGCTGCCAATTTCAACTTTTGAAAACACGATTCTGTCAAGTCCTCCCTATAATTATCAAGATTTCCACCTCCAAACATCCCGTCCTCATAAAACTGATGCAAAAACGCCTTTACATATTGTTGACGTTCTTCCCGCCTTGATTGGGCTTGTTCGGCTGCTTCTTGCTGTGCCCTAACATACATCAGGGAGTCCTGATGGGCTTTGGCTATGCGCATATCTTGCAATTGAGACAATTTCTCATTTTCTTGATGTTGTAGAAAAAGCCAGTAGCCTCCACCTCCCAAAACAAGCCCGACTATAATAACAATCAAAGCTGCCCTTATTGCCTTAGAGACTTCACTTGTCTTCCCGATTTTACAGTTTTTGGAGGAAACAAGTGGCAAACTAACCTTTATGGGGCATCCACATTTAGGGCAATAAGAATTAACGACATTACTTTCTTGACCTTCAATGTGATAATAATGCCCACAATTATTGCATCTTACTTCATATTGCATAAACCCTTTTGCCTATTGATTTGAATGCAAAAGTACGTATTTTATTCGTAAGCAACAATCTTTTTCCTACAAAAGATTTGACTTATTCTTGAAAGTAGAGTTCGCCTTCCACCCAACGGGGGTACTTGTCAGACAATCCTTCTTCACTTGGCGGATTGCTCACTGACAATCCCAACAATCTTATGGGCATCTTCGTACAATCTATTTCACGTTGCAAAAGTTTTGCTACCGGAAGGATATCACTCTTTGTACACAATTGCTTTTCAAGGGTTTGCGAGCGGGTAATCTGCGTAAAATCTTGAAATTTTACTTTTAAAGTGAGCGTTCGTCCCGAGAAACCACTCTTTCTTATCCGCTCTACAAGTTCCAAAACAACATGGTAGAGTTCTATTATCATTATTGTTGGTTGAGAAATATCTTGTTCGAATGTATGTTCACACCCTACCGACTTACGTTCATAATCTACAACTACCGGTCGATCGTCTATTCCACGGGAAAAATTATAATAGACATTGCCAGCTTTCCCAAAAACCTTCACCAAGTAACTTCTATCAATAGCGCGCAATTGATTGCCTGTTGCAATACCCATTTTATGCATACGTTCCGCCGTTTTAGGTCCTACCCCCCAAAAGGCTTCTATTGGAAGCTTGTCTATAAAAGCCAATGCCTTGTCAGGATGAACAACACACAACCCATCTGGTTTTCGATAATCGCTGGCTATTTTTGCTAAAAACTTATTATAACTTACTCCTGCCGATGCTGTCAATCGAGTTCGTTCCCTTATCTTTGTACGCAATTCTTTGGCGATATCAACGGCAAAGGGTATTTCTTTTTTATTATTGGTAACATCCAAAAATGCTTCATCTATGCTTATTGGTTCTATAAAATCTGTATACTCTTGAAATATTTCATGCACCTCACGGCTTACTGCTTTATATTGCTCAAATCGTGGAGGAACTATAATCAACTGTGGACACAGGCGTTTGGCTCGAACTATTGACATGGCAGAGTGTATTCCATACTTTCTGGCCTCATAACTTGCCGTACTCACCACTCCACGTGAACCATCATGGCCTACAACAACTGGTTTCCCACATAGATCAGGGTTATCTCTTTGTTCTACAGAAGCAAAGAAAGCATCCATATCGATATGTATTATTTTTCTCATCAAATTTCTCCTATAAAACAAAAATTTGTTGACATGATGACTTTACAGTTCTTTTTTCTTGTCTGTGGAAATGGTTTGGCAATTGTTCTTTTTTTGATATTCTACACAGAATCGCTTGTTACGTGACTCTTATTGTTTTGCAAAAATACAAAAAAAACAAAGTGTGTGTGTTCCTTTTTTCATCTTTATTTATGAGAAAACTATTAGCTCCTTTCAGCAAACAGAGTTCGTTTTTCCAAAATTTAACACTAAACAAAGCATTCAATTGCCTTAAAAAAAGTAACTTTGCTTGAGTTATAAATCAATGACAACAAATGACACAGAAAATTATCTGTTTGCTATTAGCAACCATCCTTTCAATACCAACTTTTCCACAAGCCCTATTCTCCCATCCATGGAAGGGGCGCAAAGTGGCATTTCTTGGCGATTCCATAACAGATCCCCGAAATAATGGCTCTAAAAAAAAGTATTGGAACTACCTGCAAGAATGGCTTAATATAACCCCTTTGGTATATGGACGCAGCGGATGGCAATGGAATGGCATGACGACACAGGCCGATTCGTTGTTTTCACAACACAGAAACGACTTTGATGCCATTATTATCTTTTGTGGAACAAACGATTTCAACGAGGCCGTGCCTATCGGTTCTTGGTTTGAAGAGCACCCTGATACCGTTCTTTCCGCCAAGCACAAACCAAAAGCAATGGTGGCTCGCATAAAGAGAACCCCAATTTATACAGACTCTACATTCTGCGGACGCATCAATAAAGCCCTTAGCCATATAAAGAAAATGTGGCCATCCAAACAAATAGTCTTACTCACTCCTTTGCACAGAGCATTCTTTTACGGGAGCGAAACAAACATACAACCTACCGAAGAATATCAAAACGAATGTGGAGAATATGTAGACCGTTATGTAGAATGTGTAAAAGAAGCTGGAAACATTTGGTCTGTTCCCGTTCTTGATGTAAATGCGACAAGTGGGTTATATCCCGTTTTTGACGAAAATGCTACTTATTTTCACAATAAAGAAACCGACAGACTTCATCCTAATGATTTAGGACATCAGCGATTGGCACGCACTCTCTATTATCAATTGTCAACACTTCCTTGCATATGGGAATAATTTGAATTTGGTCAATTTTTCCACAAACATCTACCATTTTAGTTTATTTGAGGTTTCAACAGTTGGTTTTAAGACTTGTTTAAGTAAAAAACCATTATCTTTGCAAAAGTTTTTCAATCGCAAAGCTAATGAAAAAAATTATTACGATAGTTTTGTTGTTGGGCTTCATTTTGGCAATAAGAGCACAGCAAGTCTATTCTCTACAAGACTGTAGAGATTTGGCTCTACAACAAAACAAGCAACTCTCTATCGCTAAACTTCAAGTTGATGTAGCGAAAGATCTTCATAATTCTGCAAAAACCAAGTATCTTCCACGTGTGGATGCTATAGCAGGATACACGCATTTTAGCAGGGAAATCTCCATACTCAACCATGAACAAAAGAATGGTTTGAGCAATTTGGGCAGCAACCTTACAAACAAAGTCGGAACCGAACTCAATAGCCAAGTTTCCGACCTTGTCGAACAAGGGTTGTTGCCTCAGGATGCAGCCCAACAACTCTCCAACCTTTTCAACTCTTCCTCATCTTCCTTGACACAGGCTGGCAACAACATCGGTCAGTCTATTCGTGATGCATTCCGCACTAATACAAGAAACATTTGGGTGGGTTCGGTTATGGTAACACAACCCATCTATATGGGCGGAGCTATCAAGGCGACCAACGAAATGGCCCGTATTGGGGAGAATTTAGCACAAAACACTGTAGAATCACGACAACAAGACGTTCTGTTTTCTGTAGATAATGCCTATTGGTTGGCCGTTTCACTTAAAAACAAACAACGATTGGCAAAAGATTATCTTCAACTTGTCAAAAAGCTAAACGATGATGTCCACAAAATGATTGCAGAAGGTGTAGCTACACGCTCGGACGGACTCAAAGTTGATGTAGGAGTTAATACAGCTGAAGTAACTCTAACGCAAGTGGAAAATGGTGTTTCCATTACTAAGATGGCTTTATGTGAACTTTGTGGCCTACCCTTGAACAAGGATATCATGCTAAAAGACGAAGACAGCGAAACTTTGCCCACCTATTACAACGCCCCCAAAAACCTTACTGACACAGCCTATTATGCGCGGCCAGAACTCAAGAAACTACAAAATATGATTGAAATGGGCCGACAGTCTACAAGACTCGTTCGATCGCTCTATCTTCCACACATAGCATTGACGGGAGGCATAATGGTTTCCAACCCCAACCCTTTTAACGGATGTGAACAAAAATTTGGAGGTGTTTGGAACATAGGTGTTCTTCTTCAAGTTCCAATACTTAATTGGGGAGAAAGCAAATATCGCTTACGCAGCACTCGGACGATGACAAGCATTGCCCAATTACAACTCGATGATGCAAAAAACATGATTGCCTTACAAGTGGAACAAAGTCGTTTCAAGTTGGTAGAAGCTGAGAAACGTCTTTTAATGGCCCAAAAGAACATGACCGCAGCCGAGGAAAATCTAAGATGCGCAAACGTCGGTTTTAAGGAAGGAGTTATGACAGTTACCGATGTCATGACCGCTCAAACGGCTTGGAAAACTGCCCAAAGCCAAAAAATAGATGCCGAAATAGAGGTAAAAGTATCTCAAATCGCTTTACAAAAAGCATTGGGCGTGCTATAAGCAGTATATGCAAGAAGGAACAAAACCATTTTATTTCAAGAAAAAGAACAAAAAAGATATGTCTGCAAAATCACAACACAACAACATTATCTTGGCAATCATTGGATTTACTGCTGTGGTTGCCATCGTTGCCATTATTGGCTTTTTTACCCTTGATCGCACCCCTGAAACAATTCAAGGAGAAGTTGATGTGAGCGAATATCGGGTGGCATGCAAACTACCAGGGCGCATTGTGGAACTTAGAGTGAAAGAAGGCGACTACGTTCATGTGGGCGATACGCTCGCAATTCTCGAAATTCCAGAAGCCCAAGCACAACAAAAAGTCGCTGAGGCGACAGCAGGAGCAACTGACGCTCTAAGCGATTTGACCCAGGCCCCTACCCGAAAGGAAGTCGTTGAAAGTGCTTATCAAGTTTACCAACAAGCTATTGCAGCCCGTGACATCGCCCAAAAAACATATGGGCGCATGGACCGGCTATTCAACGAGGGGGTTATGAGCGCTCAAAAACGTGATGAAGCCCTTGCAGCCTACAAAGCCACAGAAGCACAGGTGGAAGTGGCTAAAGCCCAATGGGAACTCGCAAAGAGTGGAGCTCGCGACCAAGAGAAACGCGCTGCCCAAAAGCAAGCACAGGCAGCACGCTCCGCTGTAGACGTTGTAAAATCAGTATTGAAAGAGACAGTACAAATTGCCACTTGCGAAGGAGAAGTTAGCACCATCTATCCCAAAGTGGGAGAATTAGTTGGATTGGGATCGCCCATTATGAGCATCTCTATGATTAACGATATATGGGGAACCTTCAACGTTCGGGAAGATCAGCTGAAAGGGTTAAAAGTGGGAGACATCTTTAAGGCTTACGTTCCGGCCTTTGACAAAGACATAGACATGAAAATCTATAGCCTAAAGGATGAAGGATCGTATGCAGTATGGAAAGCCACGAAAACAACCGGGCAATACGACCTTAAGACCTTTGAAGTTAAAGCCCGCCCAACAAAAAACATGGCCGGTTTAAGACCAGGTATGTCATTGATTGTTAAGGACAATAACCTCAAGAAGGAATAATCATCACGTGAATTCACTTAAAAGAATCTATAAGGTAGCCTTGAGAGAGTGTGGTATCATCAGCCACAATCCCATCTATTGGTTTTGTATGGTGTTGTTTCCCATAGTTGTTATCTTCTTTTTCACATCTTTACTTAACAATGGTCAGCCTACTGATATGCCCTGTGGAATAGTTGATTTGGACAACACAGCTACAACACGAGAGATGATTAGAACTCTGGACGCTTTTGAATCAACCAAAGTTGTTGCCTATTATAATAATGTGAACGAAGCAAGAAAAGCCATCCAACAAGGAAAAATTTATGCTTTTCTCTACATTCCACGCCATACGACAAGCGATTTGCTTGCTTCAAGGCAACCCCGCATTTCGTTCTATTATTGTTCTACCACCATGGTTGCAGGAAACATGTTGTTTAAAGACCTAAAAACAATCAGTACTTTAGGCTCGGCGCAGGTGGGTTCTGCCAAGTTGTCTATGCTGGGGAAAACCGAAAAAGAGATAAAGGCATTCTTGCAACCTATTGCATTGGATGTACACATGATAAACAACCCGTGGGCAAACTACAACGTTTACCTTAGCACCATTATGATACCTGGAATATTGGTGTTGTTTATGTTCCTTATAACACCTTACAGCATAGGTACAGAGCTAAAGTTTAATCGGGCAAAAGAATGGTTGGAACTATCAGGAAACAATATTTTCATTGCTATGATTGGGAAACTTTTACCCCAATTCCTCATTTTCCTTACCATTATGTTGGGCTATGAATGGTACGTTTACGGCTACCTCAACTTCCCCCACCCTGGCGGCATAGGAATGATACTGTTGCTGGGCGTATTGACCATACTCGCTGCACAAGGGTTTGGAGCATTCGCTTTCGGGCTTATCCCGTCTTTGCGTATGTCGATGAGTATTTGTTCATTATGGGCTGTACTTGGCTTTTCGGCCTGCGGAGCAACTTTTCCTGCCTTTTCAATGGATGCCATGATTGAAGCCATAGCACAGTTAATACCTCTACGACACTATTATATGGTTTACCAAATCACCATTTTCAATGGTTATCCTCTCATCGATGCTTGGCCCAACGTAGTGGCTTTGGTAGCTTTTGCATTGCTTCCTTTACTTACCATCTTCCGCATCAAAAAAGCAATGATGGAATATGTTTACATCCCATAACTCTCTATAAAGGCATTAAAGGTATATCATGAAGAAGAAAGAAGGTTTTTTCCACCAAATCCATGAGGGGGTACACGATATGTGCTATATATGGTGGTTGGAGATGAAAAACATCTTCAAAGATGAAGGGGTGCTGATTTTCCTCGTTTTGGTGCCGATTCTTTATCCTTTGCTCTATTCTTGGATTTACAACAACGAAGTAGTGCGCGACGTACCGGTTGCCGTAGTCGATTTGTCACACACCAAAACGTCCCGTGAATTTATTCAAAAATTCGATGCTGCCCCCGATGTAAAAGTAGCTTATTTTTGCAACAACTTGCAAGAAGCAGAGTCGCTTGTGGGGCATCAAGTAGCCCATGGCATCCTCTATTTCCCTGAGGATTTCGAACGAACGCTTCTTCGTGGAGAGCAAGTGCATGTTGGTGTCTATTGCGATATGAGTCTCATGCTTACCTATAAAGCTATCTATCAAACAGCTCAGGCAGTATCAATGGAAATGGGAAGTGCCATTCAAGCACCTCAAGCCGGAGGAACAACCAATCGCGATGACGAAATCAACACACAACCATTGGCTTTTGACGAAGTACAAATATTCAATGCAACAGGAGGATATGGCAATGCGCTATTACCTGCCGTGCTCATTCTTATCTTGCAGCAAACCCTCCTTTTGGGTATCGGGCTCTCTGCGGGAACCGCAAGGGAAAACAACAGATATGCCGACCTTGTGCCTGTCAGTAGGCATTTTAATGGAATTTTCCGGATTGTTTTGGGAAAATCACTTTGCTACTTTATGATTTATTGCGTTATGGGTACCTATATCACCCTGGCTGTTCCACGGTTTTTCCATTTTACATCCATGGTTAACGCAAGCAATTTAATCGGCTTGATGGTACCTTATGTGCTTGCCTGCATCTTTTTTGGAATGATATTATCAGGATTTGTGCGCTATCGAGAGAACGTTATGTTGCTGGTTGTTTTCACTTCTGTTCCTTTTCTGTTCATCAGCGGAGCCACTTGGCCCCAAAGCAACATCCCTGGCATTTGGCAAGGAATAGGATGGCTCATTCCTTCCACCTTTGGCATAAGAGGCTTTATACGCATCAGCAGTATGGGAGCAACCCTTCAAGATATCGAAACGGAATATCAAGCACTATGGATTCAAGCCACTGTTTACTTCTTTATAACATGCCTTGTCTATCGGGCACAAATCATTGCAACTCGCAAGCATGCCATCCATAGATTGGAAATGCTCAAACAAAAAATAGAAAACGCAAAGAAAAACAAGACAAAGGGGCAAAAAGCTTAACCTTTTACCCCTATTATAGTCTTGTTAATGTACTTGCACTATCTTTGTCGGTCCCTGCTCTTTGTTTCGTCTGTTCACAACCGTTACAACTGCCTGTGCAAGGTTTATAAAAGCTTGTCCCGTAATAGTGTCTACTTTTAATGCAGCAGGCTTACCGTCATCTCCGCTTTCACAGATGCCTTGCACCAAAGGAATTTGTGCCAACAACGGAACTTTCATTTCCTTGGCCAATTGCTTGCAGCCTTCACGACCAAAGATATAATACTTGTTTTCTGGCAATTCCGCTGGGGTAAACCATGCCATATTCTCAACAAGGCCCAAGATAGGAACATTTACCTTTTCGTTGGTATACATGTCTATTCCCTTACGTGCATCCGCCAAAGCCACCTGTTGCGGCGTACTAACAATGACCGCACCTGTGATACTGATACTTTGCAAAAGAGTCAGATGAATGTCACTGGTTCCAGGAGGAGTATCTACTATGAAATAATCCAAATCACCCCAATCGGCATCTGCCAGCAATTGCTTCAAGGCAGAAGATGCCATACCGCCCCGCCAAAGAGTTGCTGTATCAGGATTAACAAAGAATCCTATGCTGAGAAGCTTTACTCCATATTTTTCTATTGGTTCTATCAACTGTCTACCTTCTTTCTCTACTGCATAAGGACGTTCCTTTTCCACATCAAACATCTTGGGCATAGACGGGCCAAAAATATCTGCATCCAACAAGCCAACCTTATAGCCAAGGCGTGCCAACGATATTGCCAAATTGGCAGACACGGTACTTTTTCCCACACCACCTTTTCCGCTACTGACAGCAATAATATTCTTGACCTGTGGAAGAAATTTCCCCACCTCAGGACGAGGGGCATTTTTAAACTCCGTTTTGATCGTTACATTAACCTCTTTACCCAATGAATAATGGATTTGAGCCTCCGCTGCTTTTACCGTTGACTTCATAAACGGATCTGTTTCCCGAGGAAAGAGCAGGATTATTTCAACATTGTTGTCCACAACCTTCGGCTGATCTGCAACCATTCCACTTTCAACAAGATTCTTTTTGGTTCCCGGATAGACTACTTTCTCCAAAGCATCCATTACCAACTTTGGATATAATATTTTCTTTTCTGCCATAAACTGATTAATATTTAGTGAACAAAGGTAACTCAAATTGAAGATATATCCAAATCTGTTATTACCCTATATCATCCTAATTAGTTAATTTTATGAAAAGGATGGGCATTCTTTTCGCTTGCCGTAAAGAGAAACAGGCAAGGAAAAGCGTAAATTTCCTTGCCTGTTTCTCACATGAATTTATGCCCAATAGAGGCTATTTCCCTAAATCCAACTTCCATTCGCCTTTGTCATCCTTACATAATTTGATGTCGGTTTCTTCTTCTTTTCCATTGCCATAAGTGATTTTCATCTTTACATTGGCTGTCTTTCCGTCTTCAGCTATTTTTTCAGACTGGGCTTCGTAAGACTTTATACCACCCTTCTTGGCATATTCCTTTTCTACTTTATCTTTCAAAATTGCTGCAAGTTGTTGCTTCCCTTTCTCTAAATCCTCAGCTGATTTCGTTTCACTCTCCTTAAAATAGATAAGATCTACATATCCTTCATAATCTTTGTCAACAAGGCATTGAACTGATTTTTCTGCAACCTTCTTGGGGGAATTACTGCTACATGCAGTCATAACAAACATTAAAACGACAATACTAAAGACAATACTTAGCTTTTTCATAAATTAAAACTTTTATTTGGTTAGTAAATATAACAAGTCTTTTCTAAAGGCTTGTTGAGAAAATATTAATCATTAAACACTTTAATCACTTGCAAACAATCCGACTGCAAAAAGTCTGACGGCAAAATAACATTGCGAAATTTCAGACCAGGAAAATTGACATTATGCCGTTTTCCTTCGGATAGTTCTATTCCGTTTGCTTGATATGACAATTCCACCAACTCACTACAATACATTTTTGTGGTGTCGCTTAGATCATAGTTATGGTCAAACAGAACGCCACGCTGAAAGATTTTCAATGCAGTCTGTGCACTTTTTTGGGCCAACTGCTCATTCTTGCATCTCAAGACACACCCTTTTGATGCACGAATAGTAGAGAAAAACGTTTCAATAGGTTCGAGCTTCACTCTATCAAGATCGCCTTCAAAATCGGGTTCATCGGGAACTGCATGTACTACCATCACCTTATTATTCTTTATCACCACTATACCACAGTGAGAATAGTCGCTGCCTCCATCGGCAAACATCACCGCACGACTTGTCAACCCCGTTCCTTTCCTCAAAACCACATCACCATTACGTGCTTGGTAAGAAGTCGGAAGGATTGAAAGCCCTACAGGTTTTTCATGATTTGTACAAGCAACGATTGCAAAAATCGCTATCAGTGCCGTTTCCATCATATGCAAATGAGTATTAGTGCCCATAAACATATCCGTCATTTCTATACGTCACAAAGATACGACAAATAACGATATGGACAAAATGATAATCTACAAAAAATGCTCTACAAATGCTACTTTTTCTCTATAATCGGATTTTGAAAAAGCTTCTTTGTCTTTTCTTGCTTATTGCAAATTTGACAGTTGTCATCTCTAAAATGAAATGCTATTGACCGGTTGACCATTATCAAGCCAATTGACCTACGGCAATAAAAGGCCAATATCTAAAGGATTTACTCTAAAAAGCTTGCCTGTGTGCGAGCACGGCATTAACTTTGCACTCGAATTAAGGATAAAGATTGTTTTAGGAAACCAGACAAAGTGTCTGAAAAAGAAAGGAAAAAGAAAATGATTACATTAATGATTGCAGCCGTAGTGGTCTTGACTGTTGCTCAAGCAGTTTCAGTAAACAACAAGATTTCTGCCGGCAAGTAAACCCAAAAAGAGTCGATCAATTCGACAACCTTTTTTTATTAGGATTGAAATATATCCTTAGTATGAACAAGAAAACAAGCATTGAAAGGAGTAAGTATTATGGAAGTATTTGAAATCGTAGCAATCGCAACAGTTTTATTTGGAGTTGTAACAGGGTTAGGTCTTACTTTTACAGTAAAGAAATAAAAGCCCACAACACTCCAAATCATTAAAAGGAAAAAGAGTTTAAGTTGTATATAAAGCATAGGTTGTTTCAACTTATGCTTTTTTTGTGTGCCTAAAAGAAATTATTGATAAAAAAACAAGCGAAACAAAACCTCATGCAGAGGATTTGTTTCGCTTTAAGTGCGCCCTTAGGGACTCGAACCCTAGACCCACTGATTAAGAGTCAGTTGCTCTACCAGCTGAGCTAAGGGCGCTTGCTAACACCTTATTACGTTGTGCGCCCTTAGGGACTCGAACCCTAGACCCACTGATTAAGAGTCAGTTGCTCTACCAGCTGAGCTAAGGGCGCATATTTTCTGTTAGCGAGTGCAAAAGTACTGCTTTTCTATGACACTGCCAAATAAATCCTATGTTTTTTTATTTCATCCGAGAAATGGCAAATCAATTGTTCTCAACTTATAGCTTCAAACGCACATACCACCTACGTGGAACACAGCGCCACAAAGCCACGACAATACGCCAACGCCAATCTATAACAACAACTTGTCGCTTGCTATGAATTGCTTTCACTATGCTCTTTGCAACACGGTGGGCGGTCATTGTCATAGGAAAGTGAGCATTGTCCAGCAAGGGCGTATCAACAAATCCCGGGCGAATGTCCGTTATCGTTATCGGAAGGAATCGTTTGAATGCTTGTTGCTGCAAAGCTTCCAAATAAGACTTCTGCAATGCCTTGGTTGCAGAATAAGCCGGAGCAGGTCCTAACCCACGCGTCGATGCTATGGAGGTAATTGCAGCGATATGGCCTCCTGCATTTTTTGCAAAATAGCGATAGGCTTCACCTATCATACGCACAAATCCCAAGGCGTTGGTCTCTGTAGTTGCAATCTCTTTTTCTTCTTCTAAACATGGATTTTGCCAACCGATTCCGGCAGCATAGAAAAAGAGATTCATTCCTCCTAACTCGTTAATCAGTCGATGGAGCGTTGCTTTTGAAGCAGATTGGGAAACATCAAGCTTCACCGTAAAGATGCGGTCAGGGGCCAAATTCTTAAGTTCGTCCAACACTTCCACACGTCTTGCAGCAAGTCCCACGTGCCATCCTTCCTGAATCAGCAATTGTGCCACCTGCCTTCCAAGACCTGACGATGCTCCTATGACTATGGCTCTTTTCATAAATAAACAGATTGAATGCGATTGATATATTCCTGACAAGATTCTTACTTATGGATGTTTGCGCCGGCCGAAGTTGAAACCGACATACACGTTTACGTTTCCAAACATGTTGTTGGTTGACAATTGCGAGTTGTGATAGTTGTAGGTATGCAGTATAGCGCTTGCACCTACATACCATTTACTATTGTTGTAAACCAGACCAAAGCGCCCTATCCCATCCACATTGAACCTGCTCAAGCTAAAGTTGCGAAATGAAAAACGCTGATGGTTAACATCTCCCGAATTATGTTTATAGGCCAATGCAGCCGACAACGACACAGCCAGCAACCAATTGCGGGCAAATACCCAGTTGTAAGCATACCCGCCAGAAAAAGACAAGTCGGTATATTTCACCGTTCCAAAACGCAACGTTGAATCAACGGTGGAATATTGGTCACCAAGATGCTGCTGTATGACTTCTGAAAGTTTTTCCCAATCGACAGAAAGCTTGTGGCGAGTATAGCCGATGCCTGCCAAGACGGAACCAGCACTACGCCTTTGCACCGTACTTTGGCTAAAGGCTGCGGGATAGGAAAACTTCCTGTGATTGAAAATATAATATAGATTAAAACCTTTGACGCTTGAGTGAACCCCATCAAAAGATACTCCTTTCAAGGCTTTTGTATCCACATCGGAGGCCATACTCATGTGTAAGATGCGATAGTCTGACCCTGTTAAACGATAATAGAGATCTATTCCCAACATAGAAGAATAAAGACTTAGATCATACTCTTGACGGTGTTTATCTCCAAGTCCTGGATCCAAATGCCCAATATCGAACGTATATCCCAAGAAGACCCAACGCCATCCCAAATAGGGACCTATCCGATAAGACCATTTAGGAGCAAACGTGATACTTTGTCGGTCCTTGGCTCCCAATCGATAGACTTCGTATGAGCTGGTGTTTTGCACCATTGCTGTATAATTGTAATGTTGTGGCTCTACATAAAGTGTATCAATGTCATCAAAACATCGAACAAACGACTTTATGCCATTCCCTATTTTTTGCCAAAACGTGGGGCGTTTCAACGTATCAACCTTCATCCATTGAACCGATTTCTGACAAATGCTATCTTCTGCCAAAGACGGCACGGAAACAAAAAGCAGGATTGAAACTAAAGTCCGCAAATACATTTCAAGTTCCAGTCGTTATGTCAAACTTTTCCCAACACTCTATCCATCACCCAATTGGTTGGGGTTGCGCTAATGCTTGTGCTTTCGCATTTGCCTCGACCTTGCAGATGATGAACCACCGATGTAATAATAGGCAACTGCACATATGAAGGATTTTTCACGTCCAAACGGTGAACACCGTCACTTTGATGAAGCTCAATGGGTTCATAGTCGTACACTGAGAAACATAACATTCCAGACGACCCGATCACTTCAATACGATCTTCACGTGCGCTATCATGCCCCACAAAGCACCAGTTTCCACATCCATTTAGCCCGTTTTGAAACTCGAAGACTGCACTCACGGTGTCTTCCACATCATACAGTCCTCCCCGATTGGCACAGTAGCCATGGGCACGGGTTATAATTCCAAACATATCTTGCAGCAAATCCAACTGATGTGGGGCAAGATCGTAAAAATAGCCACCGCCTGAAATATTGGACTGCAGACGCCAAGGCAATTCCCCTTGATGGTAGTCTAAGTCGCGTGGTGGACAAGAAAACCGCAATTGGAAAGTAAGGATATTCCCTATTGCTCCTTCGGAAACAAGCTGCTTGACTTTTTGGAAATAGGGCAAGTAACGCCGGTAATAGGCAACAAAACAGGGAACACCCGTAACTTGGCTCACATGATTGATGCGAACGCAGTCGTCATAGGTACTTGCCAAAGGCTTTTCCACATAGACCGGTTTTCCGGCACGCATGGCCATAATGGCATAAGTGGCATGGGCAGACGGAGGAGTTGCTATATAAATGGCATTGACATCGGGGTCGTCAATCAGGGCTTGGGCGTCAGTGTACCAACGAGATATTCCGTGATGTTCTGCATAAGCACGTGCTTTAAGTTCATGGCGACTCATGATGGCCACAACTCTGGAACCTTCTACTTCACTAAATGCTGGACCCGATTTTTTTTCAGTTACTTCACCACATCCTATGAAACCCCAGTTGATTTCTTTCATAGCTGACTATTGTTTCTTGCAAACTTACATATTTTTTCCCGATTATAGCTATTTTCACTGGTATTTTTTATGCCGAAGACGCTTATCTATGGACGTTCCGCCCTATGGAGACTGCAGAAACCTTTGCTGCAAGAAAGAATATGACAGACCAGGTAAACTTCCTTTCCGCCATTTTTATAAAAGCAAAAACCACATAAACTGTTCTACAAAGAAGAGAACATCTATGTGGTTCTTGATATGTGACAAGACGTTGTCTTATAGAACAGGGCTATTCCTGCTCTTCTTCAGCCGATTCTTCTATAGGCATATCCACAATTGGAAGCGGACGGTCTATAACGGCATTGAAAGAAATGATGCTTTCTGACCGTGACAAACCCAACGGTTGCAACTTGTCATGGATAATGCTCATGAGATGATGGTTGTTGAAGGCATAAATCTTGATGAAAAGATCATAGCCTCCTGTCGTGTAATGACACTCTACCACCTCAGGTATTTTCTTTAAAGCGGCCACAACCGTATCATAATCGGCTGGATTCTTAAGATACAGACCAATGTATGCACAGGTCTCATATCCAATTTTCTCAGGGTCGATGATAAACTGTGATCCCTTCAATATGCCCAAATTATATAATTTTTGTATACGCTGATGGATTGCAGCACCACTCACATTACAAACACGTGCTACCTCCAAAAAAGGAATACGGGCGTCTTCCGCAATAAGGCGGAGAATTTTTTTGTCTAATTGGTCTAAACTTCTATGTGCCATTTCTTTTATTAATTTACTGCAAAGATACAACTTTTTGCGGTATATTGTACTCTGTTTCGGTATTTTTTCCGCTAATTTAATACTTTTAATAAAAAAGTAGATTTTTCATAGCAAAAAAGTGGTTTCAAATTGAAAGCAAAGCTATTTCGCATAATAAGTCACTTGCTTTCTTTGGAAAGATTAGTTCCTACATAGTTCAATCGAAGTATGTTGGAACGTCGCAAGGCCTGTTTTACATCCGTTATCATGCCCATCGGTGTCTGCCGGTCTGCCGACAACTCCGCTGAAAGGTTTTTGGCATCTGCCGAAGATGCGTGTTTACGCTCCTGCTGCAAATAGTTCGACAACTCGTCAATGGTAGACAGTTTATCATTCACTTGCATTACCAACGAATCGTCGGGCAAATTCCCCGTTTGGGTGGCTATATGTCCGATATAGATATGCGACACCGTGGACTTTCGAACCAACTTTTTCAATTCGGTTCCGGACGGCACCTGATAACGCACTTTTAGCAAATCGCTACGCATATGGGTGACAATCATAAAGAAAAAAAGCACCGAGAATATTAAATCGGGCAAAGAACTGGTGTTCAGTCCGGGCATCCCGTGACGATGGCGATGAATCATACTCATTGCTTCCCCTCCCTTTCTTCTGGTTGATCGTAAACTTCTGCCACACGCTGAGGCAGGGCCTTGTCTATAGCCTGCTTTTGGTCATCTGTCAATTGGTCGTATGCACAATGGTAAATCTGTGAAGAGCGCTCTCCACGAAGCTGCAGATAAGCATTTTGCACCGCACTCTGAACCTTATAATAGGTATCATAAGAAGCTTTGCGGTCAGACTGTAGCTGAATGATATGTGCATCACCTTTTTCCCGTATGAACTCAGCCGCTCTACCTGTAACTGCATTCAAGGGTGTTTCTTTTCCATTGCAGAACACCTGCCCTGTTTGCCTGATATCAATGTGAAGGACATTTCCTTCTTGAACGCTCGTCACTTGTTGCTCTTGCGGATTTAAGGGTGGCAACTCACGAGTAATGCCTTTACCTCCGTCCATGGAGGTTGTCACCAAAAAGAAAATGAGCAACATAAACGAGATGTCTGCCGTTGATGTTGTATTGAGCAATGGAACACTGCGTTGTCTACGGGTTTTAAACATCAATGCATCCTCCTTCTACGATAACGTGTACTGCCAAACAGAACGGCAAAAATAGCCATTACTATCAAGGCAATAGACGACAAGACAAACATATCTGACAGTTTCAGCCAAAAGACGTCGGAATAGGGTTTGCCATTGATGGAGATGCTATCAGTAGGCGCGAACAGGTAGGTAGCAGCCAACAGGACTGTTGTCACCCCTGCAGTAACACAGGAAATGCGAGTGACGGGGATTCCGTTCACCAACCGACTTTCACTTCTCCGCATACGCAATTCTTTCATCACGCTTACTGCAAAGACCACTATCGTCAACAACAGTAAAATCCACATGAAAGCAATAAGCATTCCCGTTAACAAAGGCGCATTATAACCACCTTCATCGGGCATTTGCATATCGAAGCCTATAAAGTAGAATGCTGCAAAAACGGCAACTGTCAATGCTATAAGCACATAGAGCACCGTTTGGCTAATGCGTTCTGTGGTCCACTTAGTGTGTTGTTTTGTCACTTTCATTACCTACTTCTCCTGTTTATGGCGCATGATGGCATCCAACAACGTTATTGCCGACTCCTCCATCTGACTCGTAATGTGCTCTATCTTGGAAAGTATGTAATTGTAGAACACTTGCAAGGTCAATGCTACTATAATACCAAAAATAGTTGTTATCAAAGCGACTTTCATTCCTGCTGCCACTATTGTCGGACTAATGTCTCCTGCTTGCTGAATTTGGTCGAAGGCCATTACCATGCCTATCACTGTTCCCAAGAAGCCCAAAGATGGCGCCATAGCAATGAACAGGGTTATCCAAGAACAACCTTTCTCGAGGTTTGCACTTTGAACGGCACCGTAAGAGGCTACCGAACGTTCTATCGTGTCTATCCCTTCGTTAATTCTGGTCAATCCCTGATAGCAAATAGAAGCCACAGGTCCTCGAGTTTCTCGGCAAAGGCTCTTTGCTCCGTCTATGTCGCCTTGACTGATCTTCCCATCCAAATCGGCCATAAAACGCTTGGCATCAATTTCTGAAAGGCTCAAATAGATAATGCGTTCTATGCAGAAAGCCAAGCCCAAAACCAAAGCCAAAGCCACAAGCGACATAAATCCAGCATTTCCTTCTATAAATTTTGATTTTAGCAACTGATGAAAGCCTTGTTGCTGCTGAACAGGAGCCACATCGGCCGAGTCGTCAGACGCCGCTGCGTTCAGTTGCTTTTCCACTTCTTGATTTCCCTGTTGGGAAGAAGCGGAAATGGCCGAGGCTGAAACATCTTCATTGTCGGCCTCGTCTGCCTGTTGCTCTTGCTGGCGTTCTGCAGCAGTAATGGGCTTTTCCTTTGGCTGCTGCAAACTTACATCTTTCATTTCGGTAGAGGATGTGGCCGGAACGTCTTTTCCTTTTGCATCACTTTGAGCATAAAGCGACGGTACAGACATAAAAAATAGCATTGACAATATTGCAACTTTTGCTATCAATTGTTTCATATTTCTTACCTTGTAATTTGCTGCAAAGATAGGAAAAATATTATATTAAAAAACCAACCATATACCACATTTATCCTAATTTAACAGCTATTTCCGAACAAGACGACAGGTTTGGAAAGGCGAAAAAAACTTTACATAAAACCCCACATAGGGTTTTACATTGCAAAAGCAACCTTTTCAACTGCCAAAACCCTATGTTTTACAACGTAAAAGACTATGTTTTACATCCTAAAACACACGCTTTTACAAATAGAAACGTAACCGTCTTGATACCAGCACTTTACAAGTCGCAATACAACCATTATGCCTTTACTGAAATATTTTTACACTTTCAAGTATTCATTATGCAGTTTCACAAATACAGGTATTGGCTTTTTACGTTGCTTTCTGTCGCTAATAACACAAAAAATGAGGGACAGTCATCATCCGACGACACATCCCTCTTAAACATTATGTACGAGAAAAATTTAATTATTTTCCGGACGCAACTTGCGAACAGTTACTCCTGCTCTCCACATTTCCTTGTTGCGCATAGCTTCCAACTCGGCATTGAGTTTCTCACGATAGTCGGGCTGAGAGTTCTTATCGATTGCAATCTGAGCTTCCTTACCTGTTTTTACACTCAGATAAAGCCATTCCATAACGGGCTTGATAGCCTCCCTAAAACGTGGAGCCCAATCCAATGCACCTCTTTGGGCTGTTGTAGAGCAGTTAGCATACATCCAATCCATACCTTTCGCTCCAAAGAGAGGACCAAGACTCTGCGTTAGCTCTTCAACGGTTTCGTTGAAAGCCTCGGAAGGAGAGTGGCCATTCTCACGGAGAACCTCATACTGAGCTTCAAGCAGTCCCTCTATGGCACCCATCAACGAACCACGTTCACCTGTCAAATCACTTGTTGCTTCACGTTGGAAAGTTGTTTTAAACAGATAGCCGGCACCGATGCCAATACCAAATGCGATAGTCTTCTCTTCTGCTTTTCCACTGGCATCTTGATAGACAGCATAAGAACAGTTCAAACCTCGGCCCTCGCAAAACATCGTGCGCAAAGAAGTGCCAGAACCTTTCGGAGCTACCATAATGACATCAACGTCTTTTGGAGGCACAACACCGGTACGATCATTCCAGTTAATGGCAAAACCATGTGAATAGTAGAGGGTCTTACCTTTTGTCAAGTACTTCTCGATGTTTGGCCAAACGGCAATCTGACCCGCATCAGAAAGCAACATACAGAGAATGGTTCCCTTTTCAGCAGCTTCTTCTATTGAGAACAACGTTTCGCCTGGTACCCATCCGTCAGCCTTCGCCTTCTCGAACGTCTTGCCCTGTCGTTGACCAACAATCACATTAAAGCCGTTGTCGCGTAAGTTGCAAGCTTGTCCTGGGCCTTGAATTCCATATCCAATAACAGCAATTGTTTCGTTTTTCAACACTTCACGCGCTTTTTCCAACGAAAATTCCTTACTGGTAACGACGGTTTCCGTTACTCCTCCAAAATTCATCTCTGCCATAGTTAAATTTGTTTTGTGCGATTTTTTAAAACAACCGCTTGGTTATACTTTCTCCCGTAGGTAGCAAGTCTCTTCTATTCAAGAAGGGCCCTGTATCTTTCAATGCCCACACGGGGCACCAACTCGGGGGCTTATACTATCTTTTTCTTTTATTTCAAAGGCAAAGTTAAGCAAACTTTTCGATTTAACAAACTATTTATTTGAATTTAACACGTTTTTTATCACATTTATTCCAATTGGAAACAATTTTAAAAGAAAATCATACTTGCACGACAAAGTTCCCCACCACCTTGGCGCACAACGCTCACCTTCCGTTCCAACCCACTTTCAGGCTCAGTATAGAAATTGAGAATGTCGCCCTGATGACCTTCCGAAACATAAGCTATTTCCAGACGTTTCAAAGGATGAGACTTATACCACGACAAGGGCCACAGGTCTAAGATATGCTCTATGTACTTCACGCTGTTGATATGGCCGTTCACGTCTATGTCGTGGTATCGGGCCTCAAGCGTTTGAACGAGTTGTACGTCATTTCCCATCTTCACCCTCGACGGCTTGGCAATAGGGCAAGCCTTGTCGACTTCGATATACTTTTTAATAAGTCCCTCATGGATGCCAAGGATGTCTGTAGGCTGACGGGTATCTGTATCTATCATCGCCCAAATGCTTTTTCCGTAGCCATAGACACGTCCTGAGCGGTTTGATACGCAGAAATTACGGCTTGTGAAATAGCGCATTGCACTTTCTACCCACGTTTCTACCTGAAACTTGTCATACATACAGGGCATTTCTTTCATTTCAATGGCTAACCTGCTCAAGACCCACGTCTTGTGAAGAGGATTGAGATAGGTCATTCCGTAGCCACGTGCATCTGAATGGTAATCGGCAGCATTGAGAAGATGATTGCCCAAATGCCCCATAAAGAGACGGTGAGAAAAATCACAATGAAACGGCTCTGCCATAAACTCATAACACCCTACTTTATCCAATAGTTCCATTGCCATGCTTTTCTTGATTGTGAAGATATTCGCTTATAGGCTCATCAAAGCTACGTGTCAACGCTATACGCCCGCTTCTGGAATATTGCAATAAGCAGCCATACTTGTCAAACTGATTATACAAATCGGTAACTTCCTCTGTAAGGCCAGCTAAAAGCACCGTACTGTAGGTAGGGTTAACTTCAAGCATATGGGCATCATGATGCCTGATAGCTCTTGACACTTCCGGATTCTTGAGCAAAACGGGAGTGGCTATCTTGTAAAGCCCAACTTCATGCATAAAGATTTCATCATCCGTATAATAATCAGCCTTGACTACATCAATCTTTTTCTCTATCTGTTTGGTAATCTTTACAATTTGATCAGGGTCGCTCCAAGCCGTTATCGTATACTTGTGTATGCCTTTAATACTCGAAGCTGAAACATTTAAACTTTCAATATTGACCTGACGACGGGTAAACACTGCCGTTATCTGGTTTAAAACACCTGCAATATTTTCAGAATAAACCAATAATGTATAGAATTTCTTGTTTTGTTCCATTTCTCTAAAACCTAATTCTTTAAATGTCGAGGTGCAACTGCATTTCGTCAATGGACGTTCCTGGCAAAGTCATCGGACAAATACTTTCATCTTCTTTTACAGCACATTCCAGAAAATAGGGGCCATCCGTTGTAAGCATATCCTGTATCTTGGCTTGCAAATCCTTTCGGTCTACAACCACCGAGTAAGGAATATTATAGCCACGACATATTTCTTCATATTGAGGATTGAGCATATGGGTAAATGAACGGCGATGATGAAACATCAAGTCTTGCCACTGTCGCACATTACCAAGATAGTTGTTGTTAAGCAATATCAGTTTAACTGGAATGCGGTGCTCCATAATTGTACCCAATTCCTGAATGCTCATCTGCAAACCTCCATCACCTGTAAACAGGCAAACAGTACGTTTACTTCCAAAAGTAGCACCTACAGCTGCCGGCAAGCCAAACCCCATCGTACCCAATCCGCCACTCGTAACAATGCTTCTATTAAGACGATATTTGAAATAACGGCTTGAAAACATCTGATTAAGCCCGACATCATTCACCAAAATACCTTCGCCTCGGGTGGCTTCTGCCACTGTATTGACAATTTCACCCATCAACAAGGGACCTTCTGTGGGATGAATGGCTGGCTTTATCACCTGTTCAAATTCTTTTTCATAAAGAGGCAAGAAAGACTCTCGCCATTTCCGATGGTCTGCTTCCTCCAACAAACGGGTAATGGCAGGCAAACTTTCTTTGCAATCGCCCACAACAGCCACTGTCGTCTTTACGTTCTTGTCTATTTCTACAGCATCTATATCCAAATGAATAACCTTGGCCTGCTTGGCATAAGTGTCCAAACGCCCTGTAACCCTATCGCTAAAACGCATACCTATAGCTATCAGAACGTCACATTCTTGTTGCTTCACATTGGGTGCATAGTTGCCGTGCATTCCCAACATCCCTACATTAAGTGGATGATTGGAGGGTAATGCCGAGAGACCTAACAAGGTACGGGCAGCAGGAATGTCTGCCTTTTCCAAAAAATCAAGCAATTCCTTTTGGGCATTTCCCAATTCCACGCCTTGGCCAACCAAAGCCAACGGCTTCTTAGCGGCATTTATTATGTTGGCCGCACGCAGCACAGCTTGTTCATCGATAGGTGGCACAGGAATATAAGAACGAATATGGTCTACCTTAACAGGCTTCCATTCGCACGACTGCACCTGCGCATTCTTTGGAAAATCCAACACAACAGGACCAGGACGGCCACTACGAGCAATATAAAACGCACGACTTACAGCCCAAGCCACATCTTCCGGACGACGTATCTGATAGCTCCACTTTGAAATGGGTTGGGCGATGCCTACCAAATCGACTTCTTGAAAAGCATCGGTACCCAAAGCTCCTACACCAACTTGGCCTGCTATCACTACCAATGGCGTAGAATCCATCATGGCATCTGCTACACCTGTCAAAGTGTTGGTTGCTCCCGGTCCACTGGTGACCAAGGCTACACCAACCCTTCCACTTACCCTTGCATAGCCTTCTGCTGCATGTGCCGCAGCCTGTTCATGTCGGACAAGGATATGCCGAAAAATTTTATCGTTGGTATAATCGTACAATCTGTCAAAAACGGGCATGATCGCACCTCCCGGATAGCCGAAAATAGTTTCTACACCTTCCGCTTTCAGGGCACGCATCAACGCTTCCGCACCACTTATTGTTTCACTTTTTTGTTTATCCATAAGGTTGCTTCATTTAGTCTATCATTCTCACTCCACCCTTATCTGCACTCGCTACACTTTGAGCATAAGCACGTAATGCTTTGCTTACTACACGTTTACGCTTTAACGGTTGCATCGGACGATTAGACAACTCTTCATCACTAAGTTTCACATTAATTGACCGCGAAGGTATGTCTATCACGATGATATCACCATCTTGTATCTTTCCAACATTCCCACCACTGGCTGCTTCTGGAGAAATATGGCCAATGCTCAAGCCCGATGTTCCGCCCGAAAAACGTCCGTCTGTTATCAATGCACATTCCTTTCCTAAATGACGGCTCTTGATATAAGAGGTCGGATAAAGCATTTCTTGCATGCCCGGACCTCCTTTTGGACCTTCATGGGTAATGACAACGCAATCTCCACTCTGAACTTTTCCATTTAAAATACCTTCGCAAGCATCTTCTTGCGAATCGAACACCACAGCAGGGCCCTCAAAATGCCATAATTCCGGATCTACGCCTGCGGTCTTGACAACACAACCGTCTTGTGCAATATTTCCAAAGAGTACGGCCAATCCCCCATCCTTCGTATATGCATGGGCTATGTCGCGAATACAACCGGTTTCTCTATCTATATCCAAACTCGGCCATTGCTCGTTTTGACTTCCCATCTTAGTGGAGAAACGATGACCAGGAGCACTGTGATAAATTCTATCGGCCTCCTTGTCTATTTCCTTTTTGGTAATATCATATTTAGAAAGGGCAGCTTTCAAAGTCATCCCGTCTACCCGATTAACATTCTTGTCTATTAATCCACCTTTATCCAACTCATTCAATATGCCTAAAATGCCACCTGCCCTATTGCACTCTTGTACACTATACTTCTGTGTGTTGGGCGACAACTTGCACAGACAGGGTACTTTTCGACTTAACTGGTCGATATCCGACATCTTAAAATCCACATTTCCTTCTTGTGCAACAGCCAAAAGGTGAAGTACAGTGTTGGTAGAACCACCCATTGCAATATCCAAAGTCATAGCATTCAAGAACGCTGGTCGCGTTGCAATATTCCGAGGAAGAACACTGTCGTCTCCTTCTTCATAATAAGCAAGAGCATTTTTTACGATTTGACGAGCAGCATCCTTAAAAAGTTCTATGCGATTTCTATGCGTGGCCAATATGGTTCCATTACCAGGTAAAGACAATCCTATAGCTTCAGTTAACGAATTCATAGAATTTGCAGTAAACATTCCTGAACAACTTCCGCAACCTGGACAAGCACATTGTTCCAAACTGTTTACTTCTTCATCAGAGAGTTCCTTGTCAGCCCCTCCGACCATTGCAGTTATCAAATCTGCATTTTGGCCACGCCACCGACCAGCTTCCATAGGGCCACCACTACAGAACACCGTTGGAATATTCAATCGCATGGCAGCCATTAACATACCTGGAGTTACTTTATCACAGTTGGAAATACAAATCATTGCATCTGCCTTGTGAGCATTCACCATATACTCAACAGAATCAGCAATTATGTCTCGGGATGGTAATGAATAGAGCATCCCATCATGACCCATAGCGATGCCGTCGTCAATGGCAATAGTATTGAATTCAGCAGCATAACAGCCCAAACGCTCTATTTCCTCTTTTACAATCTGTCCTATCTCATGTAAATGTGTATGACCTGGCACGAACTGAGTAAATGAGTTTACTATTGCAATTATCGGTTTGCCAAATTGTTCTTGTTTCATACCTGCTGCCACCCAAAGAGCACGGGCGCCTGCCATTTTCCTACCATTCGTACATACAGAACTACGTAACTGATGCTTCATAATTGTTCGCATATTTAACTATTTATAAGTGCAAAGTTAAGGAGAATTTGCCGTATACGCAACAATTAATAAATAAAGTTTACACGAAAAGTGTAAAAGAGTAACAAAAGCACCATATTAATATTTCAATCCAATACATACTTACACACAATAAAAGAAACGCAACATATCGAAATATAAAATGGGATATAACAAAAAAAAATCCTCGATACCAATCGGTATCGAGGACCTTATTTAGATTAAGAAAACTCTAATCTGTTTGTTTAACTTTTTGATTACTTAACGTAAACAACAGCCAAACGGTTAGATGTGTTGCCTTGAACACCCTTACCTACAGCCTCATCTACTACGACACCACGGCCTTTGAGGTAATCAGCAACAACCTTAGCACGGTTCTCAGACAAAGTCTGGTTGAGTGCAGCAGGACCTTCAGGAGAAGCAGTACCTACAATCTGTACGTGTGCACCATCCTTAACACCGTCCAAAGCAGCCTTAGCTTCCTTAGTAAGAGCAGACTTACCTTGTGCGAAGGTTACAAGGATAAGGTTCTCAACCTTAACTTGCTTAGCCTCTACAGGCTTCTCAACAGTCTTGATGATCTCCTTTGGTTTCTTAGCAAGCTCAGACTTCAAAGCGTTGATTTGATCGTTCAATGCATCGATTTCAGCTTGGTCACGAAGTTGAACCAAAGTGAAGTTGTGACGACCGTCATGGTTCTTGAACTTGTAAACAACACCAGCGTTCAACTGTACGAAGCTATTGTGGATGTTGTAAGCAGGCTGATCACCGTTAGAATAAGCTTTGTAGCCATATTCGCCTTTACCATCTCTAGTAGTACGGCCAGTAGCCTGACCCAAGAATGCGAAGTTGATAGATGGCTCAACATAAACTTGCCATTCTTTGTTCTTACCCAAGTTGAATTGGAAATCCAAAGCAGCCTTAGATGTCATACGGTTAGCTGGCTCATAGTTTTTGTGATCTGAGCAGAACAAGTGACCCCAACCAAGACCATAAAGAGCAGATACTTCGAAGAAACGAGGATCACCTTTGTAACCACCAAAGAGGTTGCTCAAGTTTACAGTACCGAGGAGTTGTGTGTTAATGCCACGAACTACAGTACCTGTAGAAGGCCAAGGCTTGTTTGAGAAATAAGCGTTGCCCTCAATAGCAAGACCGAATACTGGAGTGATATTCTTACCAATACGGATACCTGCGTTAGGATCGAGGTCGCTCAACCAACTATGACCAGTGGTCTTAGTTGCAACACCACCATTGATACCAACATAGAGATTGTCAGTAAACTTGCTCTGACGTAAGCCGTACTCCTGTGCGGATACGGAAACTGCCATTGTAGCAGCAGCTAACAATAAAACTAACTTTTTCATGTCTCTCTGAAATTAATTATTTAATAAAAAGTTTTTATCTTCTATTCGCTTTCAGATTGCAAAGTAATAAAAAAACTTTCGTTCTTCCAAATATTTTCAATAAAATTTCACTTCCCAACCTGTCTATCACCAGAAAATAAGACATTAAGAATAATTTACTTGTCTATTTTTTCTAAAAAACGATATATTTTGCCTTTTTAATTAAGGTTAGCAGAAAACTAAAAGGTCTATATATATAAAAGGTGTAAAAAAAATGCAATTAAAAAGGTTGGTAACATCACTGTCACCAACCTTTCTGAAAATTTAGAGAGTTATTAAATTCAGTTGTTCTACTGTTTATTGATAATCTTCATTCCTTCCTCCACAGCTTGCATATTGAGAGGTATCATATTGTGATGGCGTTCAGGAAGCGACTTGTAAAGCGCTTTACTCAAGCCGTTTGTACTGACTACGGGGCACACTTTAAGGAGTCCTCCCAAGACAATCATATTGAAAACCTTAGCGTTTTTCATCTCGGCTGCTTTGTCCATTGCGTCAATACGAAAAACAGAAATGTCGTTACGAGTTGGCGGATTGATTACTCCATAGCCGTCATAAATAAGAATTCCGCCCGGCTTTACCTTTTGTTCAAACTTATCCAGTGAAGGTTGATTGAGCACTATTGCCACATCATACTTACTAAGAATCGGAGATGAAATGCGACTATCACTGACAATCACAGTTACATTAGCCGTTCCTCCTCGTTGTTCGGGGCCATAAGCAGGCATCCAGGTAACTTCCTTGTTCTCCATTAATCCAGAATAGGCCAAGATTTTGCCCATAGACAAGACACCTTGTCCTCCAAAACCACTGATAATTATCTCTTTTTTCATAGATTCGTTGTGTCTTTAAGATCTCCTTTTGGATACTGTTTGAACATATTTTCTTCCATCCATTGGTTGGCTTTCACTGGAGAAAGCTTCCATCCACTATTACATGTACTAACAATTTCAACCAACGATGAGCCCTTGCCTTGCATTGAAGCATCAAAAGCTTTACGGATGGCTTTCTTGGCTTTACGAATAGAACCGACGGTTTCAACGCTTTGACGAGTGACATAACACGTACCTCTTAGTTGCGCTGCAAGCTCTGTAATATTCAAAGGATAGCCATGTAGCTCTGGGACTCGCCCGTAAGGACAAGTTGCCGTCTTTTGTCCCAGCAATGTAGTTGGTGCCATTTGTCCTCCTGTCATGCCATAAATGGCATTGTTGATAAAGATAATGGCAATATGTTCGCCGCGGTTAAGGGCATGTATTGTCTCAGCTGTACCGATGCAAGCCAAATCGCCGTCACCTTGATAGGTAAAAACCAAGCGGTTTGGCCATAGGCGTTTAACGGCTGTAGCGACAGCAGGAGCACGACCATGGGCTGCTTCTTGCCAATCGATGTCAAGATATCTATAAGCAAAGACCGCACAACCGACAGGACAAACGCCGACCGTCTTCTCTTCCATTCCCATTTCTTCAATGACTTCAGCCACAAGCTTATGCACCACTCCATGGGAACAGCCCGGACAATAGTGCATAGGGGTGTCGTTCATTAGCGTTGGTTTCTTGTAAACCAAGTTCTCCGGTGCAATTATTTTGTTACTCATGCCAATTTCTCCTTCAACGCATTAACAATTTCTTCTGGTTCTGGGACAATGCCGCCCAATCGCCCAAAGTGTTCAACCTTTACGCTTCCATTAACAGCAAGACGAACATCTTCTACCATCTGACCTGCATTTATCTCAGCTACCAATATACCTTTCTTTCCTTTAGCCACCTCTGCTATCTGTTTAGATGGGAACGGCCAAAGTGTAATTGGGCGGAAGAGTCCTACCTTTATACCTTGTTCACGGGCCAATTCCAAGGCTTTTTCCGCTATTCGGGCTGCACTTCCGAAGCTGACAATTACATAATCAGCATCTTCCATCTTCTGAGTTTCATAACGAACCTCATTATTCTGGATTTCAGCATATTTCTGCTGTAGATGAAGGTTACGTTCTTCCATTACTTCCGGTTTCAACTCCAGTGACGTCAAAATATTAGGTTGACGATCTTTTGTACGTCCAACGGTTGCCCAAGGATAAAGCCGTTTGATTTCCTCTTCTGTTTTTCGTGGCTTTTGCGGAGGTAAAACCACCTTTTCCATCATTTGTCCGATGACTCCATCACTTAAAATCATAGCTGGGTTGCGATACTTGAATGCAAGTTCAAAGGCCAAATCCACAAAGTCTGCCATCTCTTGGACAGAATTTGGAGCCAGCACAATGACATAGTAGTCGCCATTACCGCCACCTCGAGTGGCTTGAAAATAGTCGCTCTGTGAAGGTTGGATGGTACCCAACCCTGGGCCTCCTCTTTGGACGTTTACAATCAGTCCAGGAATTTCCGCACCTGCCATATAAGCGATACCTTCCTGCATCAGTGCCACACCAGGACTTGACGAAGAAGTCATCACCCGTTTTCCGGCCCCAGCACCTCCATAAATCATATTGATTGCTGCGACTTCGCTCTCAGCCTGGAGCACTACCATACCTGTTGTCTCCCATGGTTTGAGCAAAGCCAATGTTTCGAGCACCTCACTTTGAGGGGTTATCGGGTAACCGAAATAGCCGTCTGTTCCGCAACGTATAGCTGCTCGAGCGATAGCTTCGTTACCTTTCATTAACAATACCTCTTGTTCTTCCATGTGTTTATTCCTCCACCTTTTTACGGTAAACTGTGATACATCCGTCAGGGCAAACAATTGCACAAGAAGCGCATCCCACGCATTTGTCTGCATCTACCGGTTCTACATAAGGATAACCGTGAACATTTACTTTTTTTTGTGCAAGAGCAATCACTTTCTGCGGACACGCTACAATACACAATTGGCATCCTTTGCATCTGCCGGTATCAACTACAATTGCACCTTTTATCTTCCCCATAGTTTTTTGTATTATCGTTGTTCAACCTCTATTTAGGGGTTGTATGCATCTTTATTATAGAAATTAAGGATATCTTCGAGCATTTGTTTAGCCTCCACTGCGGGGGAATTCGGATCAAGCTCTATAGCTTCCATATAGCTATCAAGGGCATGCTTCCAGTCGCTATGCCTGCGATATTCGTTTCCTTTCTTATACCATTCTTCTGCTGTCATTTATAAAATTCTTTCTTTCCAGCAGACAATGTATTCTTCATAAGTGAGCAAATGGTCATTGGGCCTACGCCTCCTGGGACTGGAGTTATAAAGGAGCACTTCGGTGCCACTTCGTCAAACTTAACATCTCCGTTCAGTCTGAAGCCTTTTTTCTTGGTTGCATCAGGCACGCGTGTTGTTCCTACGTCAATTACTACGGCCCCGTCCTTAACCATATCAGCAGTTACGAAATCGGGGCTTCCTATAGCTGCAATGATAATATCGGCCTGTCTGCATTCCTCTTTCAATTTTTTTGAATGGCTATGACAAACCGTTACGGTTGCATCTCCATACTGTTTTTGCATCATCAATTGCGCCATAGGCTTTCCAACGATGTTAGACCGTCCCAAGACAACACATTTTTTACCGCTTGTCTGAATATTATAATGTTTCAGAAGCGTCATAATGCCCAATGGAGTAGCCGAGATGAAGCATGGCAGTCCGATTGCCATACGTCCTACATTGATGGGATGAAATCCGTCTACATCTTTACGATAGTCGATGGCCATGATAATCTTTTGCTCATCTATATGTTTCGGCAACGGCAATTGGACGATAAAGCCATCTACATCATTGTCTTTATTGAGTTTGTCCACGCACTGTAACAATTCCTGTTCGGTCACATCATCCTCAAAACGAATTAGAGTTGATTTGAAACCACACTGTTCACAGGCTATCACCTTGTTCTTGACATAAGTTTCAGAGCCGCCGTCATGACCGACGAGCACTGCTGCCAAATGGGGTTGCTTCCCTCCATTTGCCACAATGGACTTTACTTCTTCAGCTATTTGAGCCTTAATGGCTGTTGCTGTTGCCTTTCCGTCTATAAGTTGCATAACTGTTGTTTTGACTTGTTTCTTACATTTTCGGCATACCCTTCATGCCCTTCATACGAGCCATCATTCCCGCCATCTTGTTGCCAGTCACCATTCGCATCATCTTACGCGTTTGGTCGAATTGCTTAATCAAGCGGTTTACCTCTTGGATATTTGTGCCCGAACCTTTGGCAATACGCTGGCGACGACTGGTGTTAAGCAGTTCGGGGTTGGTACGTTCTTTGGGGGTCATGCTTTGGATAATGGCCTCAATGCCTGTAAATGCATGGTCGTCAATGTCCACATCGCGGATGGCCTTCCCCACTCCAGGAATCATTCCTGCCAATTCTTTAAGATTTCCCATCTTCTTAATCTGCTGAATCTGGTTATAGAAATCGTTGAAATCGAACTGGTTCTTTTGTATTTTCTTCTGAAGGCGCTTGGCTTCTTCTTCGTCATACTGTTCTTGAGCACGTTCCACCAAGCTGACCACATCGCCCATACCAAGTATACGGTCTGCCATACGGGCTGGATGAAACACGTCTATGGCTTCCATCTTCTCGCCGGTACCAATGAACTTGATTGGTTTGGTTACGACAGTGCGGATACTAAGAGCCGCTCCGCCTCGCGTATCGCCGTCGAGTTTAGTCAGCACAACACCGTTAAAATCCAAACGATCATTAAATTCCTTTGCAGTATTTACGGCATCCTGACCCGTCATAGAGTCTACGACGAACAAGGTTTCGTCAGGATGGACATGATTCTTTAGGCTTTCGATCTCGTTCATCATGTCCTCATCGATTGCCAGACGACCCGCCGTATCGACAATCACTACATCATAGCCTTTGGCTTTTGCTTCCTGAATGGCATGATCGGCTATTTCATTTACCTGTTTGTTTTCTGGCTCACTGTAAACGGGCACCTGTATCTGCTCACCAACCACCTTCAACTGGTCAATTGCGGCAGGACGATAGACGTCACATGCCACCAGCAAAGGCTTACGATGCTCTTTATTTTTCAGCAAGTTGGCAAGTTTTCCACTGAACGTTGTCTTACCAGATCCTTGCAAACCGCTCATAAGAATGACTGCTGGCCGTTGCTCCAGTTTCAAGCCTACAGCCTCGCCGCCCATCAGTTCGGCCAACTCGTCGTGAACGAGCTTTACCATCAGTTGCCCAGGCTTTACAGCGGTCAGCACATTCATGCCAAGAGCCTTCTGCTTGACCCTGTCGGTAAAGCCTTTGGCTACCTTGTAATTGACATCGGCATCCAACAAGGCCCTACGAACATCTTTTAGGGTCTCTGCCACATTTATCTCGGTTATCTTACCTTCACCCTTGAGCACCTTAAAGGAACGCTCAAGTCTATCACTTAGGTTCTCGAACATATTTTTAAATAAGCGTATTTTTATTTTAACTATGCAAATGTAACAAAAAGAGCAGTAAAAGGCGAACGTATTATGGGCTATTTAAAATATTTTAAAACTCAAATCATTAAAAATGCGCACATACATAATCAGTGTGCAAAAATATCATCATTAGCTTGTAAATCTCACCGAAAAGGGTTAACTTCGCAAACCATACATCAATGGTTTTATTTTACATACACACCAAATCACAAGACAATATGAACAATTTCACCGGCAATCATTTCGGCTTGGGCCTACGTTCCCACTTTATGAAAAAGCTTTTTGTTGTTTTAGGTATTCTGGCAACTATCCTCATTGCCACTCGCCCCTCTGAAAGTGACCACAAAGAAGCCGTATCGAACACCTTGCAAGAAATGGTGAATGAGGAAATTTTGTCGGACGCCGACTCCACCTCCAACATTCTGTCTGATTCTTTCAGCATGTTGGCCACGACGTTTTGCGGAGCTGTCATACAGATTGTCACTTCCCTTCTAATGACCGTAGACGACTACTGGATTTGTTCTGTGGGAAAAATCAAGATGGGGGAAAAAGAGAAAACGGTTTCGTTTGGTATTCTTGGCCACGTCTTTACTTTTGACAAGGAAACCCTCTCTAAAGCGGCTGAAAAAAATATTGATAAACAAAATGCCGTGTTTTAGCTTCTAAAACCGGCCATTTTAGAATACAATACATAACTTATTGAAATTCAGAAATTTACAGACATCTAAAGGATTAGTTCCATAATCAACGGCAAATGGTCGCTAAACCCATTGTTGTATCGCGGTCCATAATAGTTGCGATGAGGTTTTACACCTCCATATTTTTCATCTGGTTCCAAAAGAAACGGATAGTCACCAATCCAACATCCCGCCACATTATCCTTTAGGTTTCGGCTAACCAACATTTGGTCCAAACTCCGCCATTCCCCATGATAGCGGTATGTGGCTTTAGCACCGTTATGGCCTTTTGCTTCAGAAGAGACGTTCTTCAGGCCATGGGCATAGAGCAATTGGAGAGATGGACTGTTGGAATAGTCATTAAAATCGCCTGTCACAATCACTTTTGCCTCTGGCGAAGAGCTATACACCGAATCTATAGCATTTGCCAACGCGGTTGCCACATGCAAGCGATAGGGACGTGACTGTGCTTCCCCACCCGACCGGCTGGGCGCATGCACCACAAACACATGCAGAGTGTCGCCCGTAATGACACGTCCTTTCACATAAAGGATGTCTCGCGTTGGCTTCATGCCTGCCACGGGGATGATTCTTATGCTTTGGCTACCGACAGGAGCAAAGCTAAACGGAGAATAAAGCAAGGCCACATCAACGCCCCGTTCGTCTGGCGAATGGGTCATTATATATTCGTACCGTGCCTTTCTTAGAAGCGACCGCTTGGTGATGGCCATCAATACCGAGTCGTTTTCGACTTCGCAAAGGGCTACCAAATCGGGCAAGCGCCATTTTGGGCCATCTCCACAAGCTATGATGGTCTGTCCGATGCGATTCACCTTCTGCCAATAGCGATGTCTACTCCAATGATAATTACCATCGGGCAAAAAGTCGTAATCGTTCTTCAGACTATCATGTGTTGTATCAAACAGGTTTTCCGTGTTGAGTTCTACTATCAGTAACGAGGCATCCTCTTCTTGGGCGAAGCCAAAAAGAGGAAATAAAACGAGCCATATCAAGCAGAGTCTCAACGCCATGAGCTATTTGCGGTGAAGATTTTGACTTACATTTGCCCTGATTTTGTCAAGATAGGCATGCATTCCATCAGCATCCCGATTGTCTATCACATCCAACAACACTTTCAATTCTTCCCTTATCTGGGCCACCTGATCGTGAGTATAGGGGTTGAAAAGTACTTCTTGCAATAAATAATCATCTTCGCCAAGCACCCCTTTGGCTATGGCCATGTGGCGTTTAAAGGTTGTACCGGGAGCATCCTGATGCTTCATCACCGCTGCAAACACGAAAGTAGAGACAAACGGAATACTCAACGAGTAGGCTACCATCTGGTCATGTTCAACAAATGAATATTCGTAAACATTGAGTCCCAGCTTACGGTATAGTTCCTTAAAGAATGCCCGCCCCATAAAGTCACCTTCATTAATGACTACTGCATTTTCTTCGCTAAGCTGATTGAGATTGGCAAAGGTTGGTCCAAACATAGGGTGTGTAGAAACATAGGGATGTCCTGCCGATTCGTAAAACTCCTTCAGATGGGTCTTTACAGAACTTATGTCGCTCAATACACAATTGGGAGGAAGCAACGGCAAGACTTCTTCAAACGCCGGAATCGTGTACTTTACGGTTACGGCATTGATGACCAGCTCGGGTTGGAAGTCCCGAACCTCTTCCAGACTGGAAAAACGTTGGCAATTATAGGTAAAACGCAACCGCTTAGGTTCTTTCTCATAGACACCCACTTCATGGTCGAAGCTAAGCACGTCGATGAAAAAGCTTCCCATCTTGCCTGCTCCCATTATCAATATCTTCATAGCAACTTACTGATTGACAATTTCCAACTGTTGGCGAACGCTCTCTTCGTGTATTTCCTCAAAAATGCGGGCAACCGACTCGGGACTTATACCGATGAGGCTACCTTGTGCGCCACGCTTTTCGAGAATTTCGTTATACCGAGAAGCTTGCAGCACGGTAAGGTTATGTTCACGTTTGTATTGACCAATCTCACGGCACACACGCATACGACGAGACAACAAATCCATCAATTGATTGTCGAGTTCGTCTATTTGAGCGCGAAGTTGTCGCAGGCCCTCTGTTGTAGTGTGTTCGTCACGAATAACCAACAACGACAGGATGTAGTCCAGCACGTCTGGTGTTACCTGTTGTTTAGCATCGCTCCAAGCTTCATCCGGATTGCAGTGGCTTTCTACTATCAATCCGTCAAAACCCAAATCCATTGCTTGTTGGCATAGCGGGGCAATAAGTTCCCTGCGGCCTCCGATATGACTCGGATCACAAACAATTGGCAAATTGGGAATGCGGCGATGCAGTTCTATAGGAATCTGCCACATGGGAAGATTGCGGTATATCTTCTTGTCTGCACTGGAGAAGCCACGATGAATGGCAGCCATTCGCTTAATGCCCGCCTGATTGATGCGTTCCATGGCTCCCACCCACAGTTCAAGGTCGGGATTCACCGGGTTTTTCACAAATACAGGAACATCTACTCCCCGCAATGAATCGGCAATGTCTTGCATGGCAAAGGGGTTTGCACTGGTTCGGGCTCCTATCCAAAGGATGTCTACTCCATACTTCAAGCAAAGTTCCACATGCTCGGGTTTTGCCACCTCGGTGGCTACCAACATACCCGTTTCTTCCTTAACCCGCTTTAACCAAGGCAATGCCTTTTCGCCATTTCCTTCAAATCCACCTGGCTTTGTACGCGGTTTCCACACACCGGCACGGAACATATGGCAACCTTTTTCTGCCAACTGGCGAGCAGTATCTAAAACTTGTTCTTCTGTCTCGGCCGAGCAAGGACCAGCTATGACAAATGGACGTTCGTTATCACTTGGTAGATGAAGAGGGTCTAATTCTAATTCCATATTATTATAGTTATTTTGTTTTGTTTTCTTATTCTATTGAATGGTTTGTCATTTCATTTGCCGGATGCGCGCCAGAGCTTCCTTTAGTCGCTCATCTTTGGCGCAAAGACTTATGCGTATGTAACGTTTGCCATTAGAGCCGAAAATAAAGCCTGGTGTCAGGAACACACGTGCATTATGCAGCACTTTTTCCGTCAGTTCTTCTGCATCTGAATAGCAATCGGGGATATGCCCCCATAAGAACATTCCCACCTGATGAGGATCAAACTCACATCCAAGTTCCCGCATGATTTGTTCTGCCGTTTCACGGCGGCGATGATAGACATTAAAGTTATACTCCCTATGCCAAGCATCGTCATTGGTACGATAAGCCTCAGCGGCAGCCAACTGTATAGCCTTAAATGTTCCCGAATCGATATTGCTCTTCACCTTCAATATCCAGGAAATGAATGTAGCATTGGAGGCACAAAGGCCAACTCTCCATCCAGGCATATTATAAGCTTTGGACATGGAATTGAACTCTATACAACACTCTTTAGCCCCGGGCACTTGCAAAATACTCAACTTTTTCCCTTCGTTGAGGATAAAGGAATAGGGATTGTCGTTAACAACCACTATGCCATGGCGTTTGGCAAAATCCACCAAACGCTCGTAAGTGGCGCGTTGGGCATTACCGCCTGTAGGCATATTGGGATAGTTGGTCCACATAAGACGTACACGCGAGAGGTCAATCTGTTCGATTTGTTCGAAGTCGGGCTGCCATCCATTCTCTTCACAGAGGTCATAATTAACAACTTCTGCCCCTAACAATTTACTCAAGGAAGTATATGTAGGATAACCTGGATTGGGCACCAGTACTTGTTCGCCCGGGTTTACAAAAGCCAACGTAGTGTGCAATATTCCTTCTTTTGAACCTATCAAAGGCTGAATTTCCGATTTGGGATCAAGTTCAACACCATACCAACGTTGATAGAAGCCTGCCATTGCCTCTCTAAGTTCCGTAGTTCCCATAGTGGGTTGATAGCCGTGGGCGGCAGGTTGCCGGGCCACCTCGCATAATTTTTCAACCGTTTGTGCAGAAGGCGGCAGGTCTGGCGATCCTATAGCAAGCGAGATAATATCTTGCCCCTGTTCATTGAGTCGGGCAATTTCCTTCAGTTTACGGCTGAAATAGTATTCTTGAACAGCCAACACTCGGTCGGCAGGTTTAACAGCTTTCATATTCTCCAAGTATTTTAAGTTCTTTTGTCAATGGGACAATGGCATCTATCGCCTGCCTGTAACGTATAATATTGTCGAAAGTAACATCTACATAAAACAGATATTGCCACTCTTGGCCTATTATAGGCAACGACTGTATCTTTGTGAGGTTGATGCCATAAAAAGACAGTATGGTCAACACCTTGCTTAAACTTCCTTCCTGATGTGTTAAGGAGAACACCAAACTTGCTTTGTCGGGTTTCACTCTTGAGCGCAAGTTGTTGGCTCTATCTGGTGAACAGGCCACCAAAAAGCGTGTGTAGTTGTGTTTATTGTCTTCTATGGCGTCTTCCAAGATTTTAAGACCATAATGGCGGGCCGCTTCGGCATTACATATTGCAGCCCACCCGTCACAATGTTTCTCGGAAATAAACTGTGCAGCTCCAGCTGTATCTTCAGCTTCAACCGCTTTTATCCCTGGATGAGAAGCAAGAAACCTGCGGCACTGCATTAAAGCCACAGGATGAGAGTGGACTTCACCAACAGTATTCCACGAATCGCTCGGTAGACAGCAAATGCTATGTTGAATATGCAATTTGTGCTCGCCTACGACTTCCAATCCCGACTGGCGCAACAACTCATAATTGTGAAGTAACGAGCCTGCAATTGTGTTTTCTATAGCCAGCAACGCTATAACTGACGCATCTTGACGTACGCTCTCGAAAACTTGTTCAAAAGTGGGACAACATATCAGTTCAATTTGCTCGCTCTGAAAATACTGATGAGCTGCAATGTCATGAAAACTTCCAATTTCTCCTTGTATAGCTACCCGTTTCACGTTTGTTCGTCTTTTTTGGTTTAAATCGACAAAAAAACGGTCTCACTTTTAATCAGCGGGACCGTTTCGATATATTTTCTAAATGATTTATAAGTTGAAATTTATACGCAACTCCCCGCTCTACATTTCCATGCAAAGTAAAAATAAAAGTAATAAAACGCTGCATACAATTTACTCATATTCATTTTTGTTTCTTTTATATGGCAAAATTATCATTTTTATTTCATATAAGCAAACATTTTAATGGAAAAATTCCATTTTTATTTGCAATACATTCGTTTTTCTATATTTGCGCTAAAGTTTTGCTTACTGTTCAAGATATTATCCCAGCGGATTATTATGATAGGCCCGACGCGTTTTTTCCTCTATTCCCTCTGCACTATATTCTCCTGTAATATCGGCAGTTTCCTTGGGGCTCAACTCCAAAACTTTCTCCATATCCTTCGCAGCGCCCTCCTTGTCTCCCTGTTCCAAGCGAACTGCGCCACGCTCTTTATAAGCTTCGAGGTTGAACGGATTGGCTTCAAGAACATTGGTATAATAGTCGATTGCTGCCGGCAAATCGGGGCGTTTCCTTTCAATACGAGCTTTCAACAATAGGACATCTTCTTGTCCGTCCGTATGTTCAATCAGCCATTCGGCATCTTCATTTGCCCCAGCCAAGTCGCCCATTGACAACAATATTTCAGAACGCAACAAATAGGCCTCTCCATAGTTGGGATCCAAGGCGATGGCCTTGGTTGCCATAGCGACGGCATTGACATCATCACCTTGACCTCTTGAAGCTTCTGCATAAAGGAAACTTACAACCGGATTGTCTTTATCAAGCAACAATGCCTTTTCGCAAGCTCCACTCATGGCACTGTAATCTTCCATCATGAAAGCTACATTTGCCATACGAATGAATATTTGCTGATTGTCCGGTTGAGCTTCGGCTAATTTTTGCAATTCGTCAAAAGCCTGTAGCAACTCGTTGGTTCGGACAAACGCTTGCGACAAATAGTCGTGAATTTCTAAATCGTCTTTTATTTCCAATGCGTGTTGAAAGCACTTTATGGCATAGGCGGTTTCACCGCTTTTCAGAGCACGAACCCCATCATATTTCAAGACCTCGAAGTTGCGAGCCACATCCTCTTTTCTTTTTTCTTCTGTAGTTTCCTCTTTTGATCCAAAAAGTTTTTGAAAAAAATTCATATTGTCTATTTCTTGCTTGTTATTATCTGTTGGATTCTATTTTCTTACACAATTTACGATAATCGTTAATGGGGATAACATCCGTGCGTTCCCATTTTGGCCACATATCTATCAACGGACTAACCGCCTTACCTACATCCTTATAACGTCCGAAACAAAACTTTGCATTAATGTATCCATCCGTTCCATCACGCGCAACGATATAGCAGAACATGGTTTGAAGGTAGCCGACTACCGTTTCCTGAACAACTTCTTCACTCAACCACTCTTGCTGAGGACACACACAACTCTCTATTTCTGCATTTGGATATTTTGCCTGAAATTGTTCAATACACGTTTTACGTAGTTGGTCTCCATCCTCTCCCTTGTATAGATTGGTGCGATAAAGCATCATATAATATGTTCCATGTACTTTATACTCATCCAAATGCTTTGGTTGAATACCCAATTTTCCTCCTATTTCACCACTTGCTTTGCGGACTCCTTTTTTGGTGTTTTTCCAAAACTTTGACACTTTCTTGCCAAAAGATGCATTTTGTGAAGATGTAGCAGGCAACTGCGCCTCAACAGACAACGCCACAACCCACATCGAAAACATTATAGATATCAATCTCTTCATTTCCACTTTATCTTTTACGTGCAAACTTACGCAAATTCTTTCAAACACCCATCTGTTTTTCATAAAAAGTATATTCCAAAAATGTCATGCGGCAAATAAAAAAAGAAATGTTTTGACAACACATTTTCTTTGGCTATCTTTGTAACATTAAAAACAGTCACTTGAAAACAAATGAAAAAACACCTTATTTATATTATATTGCTCTCGGCTATGCTATCGACATTGTGCCATGGTCAAACACCCACTTTGTCAGGCTTGTCCCCACAACGGTTTGCTTCGACCATCGAGGGGAAACCTACTTCCCTGTACATACTGCGCAACAGCAAAGGCATAGAAGCTTGCATTACTAACTACGGGGCGAGACTGGTGTCACTGATGGAACCAGACAGGAACGGGAAACTGGAAGATGTGGTATTAGGCTACGACAACATAACAGACTACCATACAAAAGGACAAAACTTTGGGGCTACGGTCGGACGATATATTGGGCGCATCATCGGGCCTAAGTTCACCATTGACTCTACCACCTATACGCTTCAAGACAATGGGAAAGGAGAAATCTCCCACGGAGGCAACCCGGGATTTGCCAACCGCGTATGGGACATAATAGACCAAACCGAACAGAAACTTGTCTTACGCTATATTTCTCCTGACGGTGAAAACGGATTCCCAGGCAAACTAACCACAATCCTTACCTACACGCTACTTGAAGACGGGGCTTTAGAAGTAGACTTCCAAGCTACTACGACCAAAGCTACCCATGTGAATCTATCCAACCACTCGTTCTTTAACATTAGTGGCAACCCTGTACAATCAGTTGAAGCACAATACCTTTGGATAGACAGCAAAAAAATAGCGGAATACGACCAACACAAGAACGTAACCGGCCATTTTTATAAAGTCAGACACACGCCTTTTGACTTTCGGAAACCGCACGCTATAGGCGAACGCATCAACAACGACAACGAGCAACTGAACATAACGGGAGGCTACGACCACGCCTTTGCCTTACGACATTCAGGCGATATCAGCAAGCCTGCCGCCATACTCTTCGACGCAAAAAGCGGTAGAACACTTACAGTATATACCACAGAACCCGCCATACAGATTTATACTGGCAATGGCCTTAAGGGCAATCAAACTGGCAAGCAAGGCATCACCTATTGCAAACGAGCTGCCATTTGTCTCGAAACTCTTCATTTTGCAGATAGCCCCAACAAGCCTAAATTTCCCAGCACTCTGCTCCGTCCTGAACAAACCTATCATTCGACTACCATCTTCTCCTTTACCACAAACCAACGTTCTTCCATAAGACCGTAAGAGCAAGGGCTGAATAAACAAGTGGCAAAAGTGATTGCAACTTATAACGATCCTTTATAGAAAGCAAATAAATTTTAAAAGATTTTGCCGTTAGCCTACAAAAACGTAAATTTGCAACATATGAAGAAATTATGGTTAATAGCTTTGATTGGCGTAATTGGGCTTCCTGTAGAAGCGCAAGACGGATGCAGTAACGACACGATAGCCGTTGCCCCTATACAATCGTCTCAATTGATGGGATGTCGCGAAGCTTCTCCTGAGGAGAAAGCTTATGCACAGCACTTGGCGGAGATGAGAGAACAAGAGCAAATCGACCATACTTTACCTGCAATTGACAACAATGGGCAGGTAGAAATCAACAACAGTTTCTACCCCACCCCCTATTGGGCTTGGAACACTTGGCCCCTACACAAAGGGCTAAACGTCAACCTTGGAACTTCTGTTTTTGCCAATTTTGGAGGAAACGGCCATCATGGAGCCGGTTTTACCCAAGATGTTTCGTTAATGTATGTCACCAATCTATCAAAAAAGGCAACACTTGCAGTTGGCGGCTACCTTAACAATATGACCTATAGCGGAGACAACTATACCACAGCTGGACTTACAGCTATTTTAGGTTATCGGTTTGACGAGCATTGGAGTGCTTATGCCTTTATACAGAAAGCATTTGTAAGTGACAATGTAAGGCCCACTTTCTACCACCCATATTGGGGAGGATACGACTATTACGGATTGGGCTATTTAGGCGGATTGGGCATGGGGTATAACTCTTGGAACAACCGAATGGTAGACCGCATTGGAGGTGGCGTACGCTACGAATGGGGGAACCATAATTCTTTGGAGATAAACGTTGAATTCGACCACGTCCCCACCAATATGTCTCATGGTTATGATACACGGCATTACGATTACCCAGTAAGATAATTTTTACTTCCGGAAAATAAGAGTTCCTTAAAAATAACATAACTCTTTTCCACAATTTCATAACAACCTTCTGTTCATCTTTTGGTAACTTTGCATCAACAAAACAAATATGTAAAATAGCAACCAAAAGATGGAAGAAAAAACATTTAATATTTTCGGCATGAAATGTGCCCACTGCAAAGCAAGTGTAGAAGAAACTCTTAGAAACATCGAAGGTGTTTCTAATGCCTGTGCAGACCTCAACAAGAAGACTGTTACCATTGTGTACGACTCGCAAAAAGTCTCCACCTCACAACTGAAACAAGCCGTAGCCAATTGTGGCAACTTTGAGTTGGAAACAGATTAATCTCCATTCATCATAACTCTTTGTAATAAATGAAGAAATCCATTCCTGTTGTTGGTATGGCATGTTCGGCATGCGCTGCTAACGTAGAGAGGAAATTAAATTCGCTCAAGGGTATCAAACAGGCTTCTGTCAATCTTGCAGGCAGATATGCCCTTGTAGATTTTGACGCTAATGCCATTTCTCTTGAGCAGATGAAAAAAGCAATAAGCGACCTTGGCTATGACCTTGTTATAGACGAGAAAGAAAGTGTTGAAGCCATTGAGCGAAACGAGTTCCGCAAATTGCGCTGGCAAACAATGCTATCTTGGATGTTTGCCATTCTCACCATGGCCGTATCCATGGATTGGATTCCCCTACAATCGGCTACCGTTTCCAACCAAACAACATTTATCATCGCTTTGGCCAACATCATATTCTGTGGAAAACAATTCTACAAAAACTCTTGGAAGCAGATAAGGCATGGGGTAGCAAGCATGGATACACTTGTAGCTCTATCAACATCCATATCATTCTCCTTTAGTACAATTGCTACATTTGTACCCCAAAAAGGCGGAGCACAATGGCCAACCTACTTTGATGCTTCAGTCATGATTATCACGTTTGTGCTTACAGGGCGACTGCTTGAAGAAAAGGCAAAGGACACTATGACATCAAGTATTCGCCGAATGATGGGGATTTGCCCCAAAAACGTTAGATTGGTTTGTGGAAAGAAAACCGAAACCGTACCTTTATCAACCATTCAGTGTGGAGATATTTTAGAGGTAAGAGCAGGAGAACGCATTCCGGTAGACGGAGAAATTATTATGTCAACAAGTTTCATGACAAATGATGCTGCCTATATCGATGAAAGTATGATAACCGGAGAGCCTACTCCCGCCCAAAAGAAAAAGGGAGACAAGGTGTTGGCTGGAACCATTCCTAACCAAGGGAAAATAAGAATGCAGGCTCGTCAGGTTGGAGAAGACACCGCACTGGCTCACATCATTAATACTGTAAGAGAGGCACAAGGGTCTAAAGCTCCTGTACAACGCATCACCGACCGAATCGCCCTCTTCTTTGTTCCAGCAATAGTGGGTATATCCCTTATAACATTTCTTTGCTGGTGGATTTTAGGAACAAACAACAACATTTCAGTGGCCGTGCAAAATGCAGTGGCCGTGCTTGTAATTGCCTGTCCATGTGCTTTAGGACTTGCCACCCCAACAGCACTGATGGTAGGTATAGGAAAAGCAGCAAACAGACAAATACTTATTAAAGATGCCTCTGCATTAGAACTATTGCATAGGGTAACGGCACTGGTGATGGACAAAACCGGAACGCTCACCATTTCCAATGAACAAATCGATTTCACTAAATCTGACCAACTGCCTTTGGAAGAAAGAGAACATTTAAAACCGAATGCGACTGAAGCAATTAGCCTATTACACAAAATGGGAGTAGACACCTTTCTTATCAGCGGTGACAAAACGGATGCCGTAAAACATTGGGCAAACAAAGTGGGCATAAAAAACTATTATGCTGAGGTTAGACCTCAAGACAAAGAAGAATTGGTGAAAAAGCTACAGGCCAAAGGATATAGAGTGGCAATGGTGGGAGATGGCATTAATGACACCGCAGCATTGGCACGTGCCGATGTTAGCATAGCAATCGGAAAAGGGACAGATGTGGCTATGGACGTTGCCAGTACCACATTGATGTCAGACGATTTAATACGCATTCCTGAAGCCTTTTCACTCAGCAAACTCACAATAAGAATGATAAAGCAAAATCTGTTTTGGGCTTTTTCGTACAATGCAATATGCATTCCGCTGGCTGCCGGTCTACCTTTGGCTTTAGGATATGATTTTGAAATCACCCCATCATGGGCTGCCGGATTAATGGCTTTGTCCAGTATAAGTGTAGTACTGAATAGTTTAAGACTTTCTTTTATAAAAGGCTACAGTTGATCTAAACTTTTACGCTCGTTCTTGTGAAGCTTTTTAAAAGCAGACGGTGTAATTCCTGTTATCTGCTTAAACTGGCTACTCAAATAGGCTGCACTAGAATAGTTCATTTTGACGGCTATTTGGGCAAGAGAAAGTTCGTCATAACTTAACAATTCCTTTATGCGCTCTACCCGTTGACGCATATAATAGTTTTCAACCGTAGAACCTGTTACCTCTGAAAAAAGTTTAGACAAAGCACTATAATCGGCATGCAGTTCATTTACAAGATAGCTACTCAATTTCAGATTTGAGTAGCTATCTTGCTGATATACCAAATCAATTATCAGGGTGCGTATACGTTCAACTGTTCGCTCACGTTTGTCGGACAATAATTCAAAGCCATAGCTTTCCAGTTTGTCATGCAATAAACAACGAGTTTTATCCCCTATTGGCTGAGAAAGCTCTACAACGCCCAATTCTACCGACTTAGGAACAATCCCCACTTCCTTTAACAAACTCGTCACAACCATTTTGCAACGATCGCAAACCATATTTTTAATGTATAGAAGCACTGAAAAAAGATTATATTCTAATTAGAATGTACTTTTTGTATATTTCGTTCCCTAACAGCACTTATAAGCGTTTGAACTATACGTTCTCCGCTACGACCATCCCAACGATCAGGAAGACCTGCTGACTTCCAATTTCCAGAGACCATATCATGTACGGCCTCCAAGAGTTTTTCCGGGTCTTCGCCCACCAACACATTGGTTCCTATAGTTACCGTTTCTATATGCTCGGTATAGCTATTCAGAGTGATACAGGGTACTTGATTAAAGGTGGCTTCTTCTGCCACATTTCCGCTATCGGTAATTATTCCACGCGCATGAGCAGTAAGATAGCCAAACTGAAGATAGCTTAAAGGATTGACAACATAGAAATGCTCCATATTCCACTGTCGGGCTTTGGCAATTTCACGAACCGCTTTAGCTGCGCTTTCACGCAAGGGGGCGACAATGGGAGTTTTTCCTGCTGCCTTAAGTAGGGCTTCTATCATATTGCCAAGATTCTCTTGATGAGCTATCAGTGCCTTTCTATTAAGTGTAAAGACGAGGTATTCCTCTTCTTTCAACTTTAGTTCATCAAACAAGGTAGGACGTTGTAGATGGTCACGGTTGTAGCGCAAATTATCTATAAGGATGTTTCCTACCATATAGACTTTAGACAATTCTGCTCCCTCACGATTTGCAATGGAATTGTTTGAGATTCCTGCTGTAAACAAGATATCGGAAAGACCGTCTATTACCAATCGATTAATTTCCTTCGGCATCGAGATGTCAAAGGAACGAGTTCCCGCTGCTATATGCGCCAAACAAATACCTTGCTTTTTTGTAACGATGGATGTTGCCATTGTCGAGGCAAGATCGTCAACAACAATTACAACGTCTGTTGGATAATGTTGCAGATAATGCTCAAATTGTGACATAACCTGTCCTGTCAATTCATTCAGGTTCTCACAATCAACGCCCAAAAAGACCGTCGGAGGCGCTATGCTTAAATCGTTAAAGAGGTCCTTTTCAAGCGAAGAATCGTCTTTCTTGCCAGTGTAAACTAATGTGAACCCAATATCTTGGCCTTGTTTTTGCAACGTTTTTATCATCCTAATAATAGGTGCCACCTTCATAAAATTAGGGCGAGCACCTGCAACAATACATATTTCCATCGTTCTTTAGTATACTCTTTTCTATTTCACTACAGGTTTGTTGTTGGTTTGGTTGTCGGAAAACAGTTCTTTGATTCCCGCAAGACTACCCATAACATTTGTAGCTTCAAATGGCAAATAAACCGTCTTTTGATTCTTGCTATTTGCCAATTCTTCCATCATCTGTATGTATTTCTGAGCTAACAAATAATTGGCAGGATTGGTACTCTTCCCAACAGCAGATGTTATCTTTTCGATTGCAATAGCCTCTGCCTCCGCTTTGCGAATGCGAGCAGTCGCTTCACCTTCTGCATTAAGAATTGCTTGCTGCTTAGCAGCTTCTGCGCGATTTATCGTGGAAGTTTTTTCGCCCTCTGATTGAAGAATTGCAGCTTGCTTTTGTCCTTCAGATGTAAGAATTGTGGCACGCTTATTTCTTTCTGCCTGCATCTGTTTTTCCATTGCCTGAAGTACGCTCTCAGGAGGAGTTATGTCTTGAAGCTCTACCCGGTTGACCTTTATACCCCATTTATTGGTAGCATCATCAAGAACAGAACGCAATTTGGTATTGATGGTGTCACGGGATGTTAAAGTTTGATCGAGTTCCATTTCTCCGATTATGTTGCGAAGTGTTGTTTGCGTGAGTTTCTCTATTGCATTAGGCAAATTGTTGATTTCATAAACAGCCTTGAAAGGATCCATAATCTGAAAATAGAGAAGCGCATTTATCTGCATTTGGATATTATCTTTCGTAATTACATTTTGCCGATCAAAATCGTACACTTGCTCTCGTAAATCTATCGTATTAGTGTAGATATAACGGCCATTACGAACTGAAACTATTTCCTTTGCGCGATCTATAAAAGGTATTATAAGATTGATACCGGGCTGAAGTGTCGCATAATATTTTCCTAATCGTTCTATAATACGTGTTTCACTTTGAGGAATAATGACAACAGTCTTCTTAATAAAAATAATTGCCAAAAGGACAATTGCAATTAACACAAAAAAAATGTAATCCATAATAATTTGGTATTTAAATAAGGTTTAAAATTAATTTTGGCTAACAATGCTCATTGACTTGAATAGCTTTAACTGTCACAATGATGGAGTCACGAGAAACTACACAAACAGATTCACCCTTCAAAATGGCTTTTCCATCTATGCTATGGGCTTTCCATATATCACCATACACTTTTACCCAACCATATCCATCGTTTTCTATTGTTTCCGTTACAATGCCTGTACATCCAATCAATGCGTCGGCATTACTTTTACGTTGGCGTGATTTGGGATGGAACCTTCTTAGCAGGACCGGTCTAATAAAATAAATACTCAATACCGAACCAATGGCCCAAATCAAGATTTGGAGCCACATTGGACTATCACAAATTGCAGGAAAGATTGCAACGACTGCTCCAACAGCGAAACATGTAATATAGAAGTCGCCTGAACTAAGTTCCAAGATAAGACATGCAAAGGCTATAACTAGCCAAACAAGCCACATATTATCAATTAAATAAGTCAACATAGGCAAAAAAACTATTTTTTATTTCTTTTTCTTTTTCGAAGATGTCGTCTTTTTGGTCGTCGTCTTTTTGGTCGTGTTATTATTTGCTGTAGCTGCTTTATAATAAGTTTCAGCTTCCGGCAACCAGCCTTGAATATCTTTCACACGCTTAGCATCAGAAGGGTGATCACTTAAAAACTCAGGCATACTGCTTTGAGTGCTTGCAGACATACGCTGCCAAAACGTAACGGCTTCCTTGGGGTCATAACCTGCCATAGCTGCAAAGATCAATCCCATATGATCGGCTTCACTCTCATTGGAACGACTATAATGAAGATTTGAGAACTTTGACCCCAATCCAAAACCAATCTGAGCGATATCGCTCACATTACTTCCAACACCTGCAGCATTGAGTACTCCACCTAAGATCTGCGCTCCAACCTGCTGATTTTGTTGCTTTGACAACTGCTCTTGGGAATGTTTGGCAACAGCATGAGCAATTTCATGTCCTAAAACAATCGCTAACGCCGTTTCATTTTGTGTATAAGGCAATAGCCCTTCATACACAACAATTTTTCCTCCAGGCATACAAAAAGCATTTGCAGACTGATCTTGAACAAGATTAAATTCCCAATTATAATTCTTTAATTCACTTTCATACCCATTATTACGTAGATAACTTTCTACAGCTGTTGCCAAACGTTTTCCAACCCGCTGAACCATTGCAGTGTTCTTAGCATTTGTAGACTTTTTAGCAGATGCCATATATTTCGTATATTCCTGTTGACTCAAACTCAATATTTGTTCATCACTCACAGAAATATGCTGCTTTCTACCTGTAACAGGAACAGTAGATGTTGTACCACAAGAAATCAACAAGCTTACAAGAAGTACACCACATAAAAATTTTGCTTTTTTCATTGCCTTTTAAATTTCGTTTTGATAAGATGTATCTATATTGCAAAGATAGCAAAAATACATTTATGTAGCTTAGGCTTTACCAACTTTTTTTCAAAAACACATAGGTTTAAACGGTTGAAGCTATTTTTTTATTTGCAAGATAAACGCCTAACAATATTAGAGACGAGCCAACATAAGCAATAATCGTCATTGGCTCATTCAACACAAGGGCACTAACTATAACTGTGCTGATCGGATTTAGATAAACATAATTTGAAGCCACTATCGTACCAATATGTTTAATTGTCCAATTCCAAGCAAAAAAACACAAGAAAGATGCTATAGCTCCTAAATAAAGTAAATTGCCCCATATAACCGGTGAAGAAAAGCTTGACAAAGGAAATGACCACGGAGCTATAACAAAAAAAGGCAAGCAAGTCAACAGACCATAGAAGAAAACCTTGCGGGTAACAAACACCGATCCATAACGGGCGATGGATTTCGGCAACAGGATACTATATATTGCCCAACTTATGGCTGCGATTAAAGCAAGGATATCACCTTTGGGATTGAGTTTTAAAACGAAATGCCCATTAAAGATTACCATACCCATTCCCGTAATCGACAATAGGGAGCCAACCAGCAAATAACGTGTAAAAGAAACTTTAGAAAAGAAAATTGCGCCCAACAAGGTTGTGAGCAAAGGCGTTGTACAAACCAAAAAAGAGACATTGGTTGCATAAGACAAAGAAACCGCTTGATTTTCTGCGCAAAAATATAATGAGCCTCCCGTAATCCCCAATAAAGCCATTAATAGTTCATCTCCAACTTTATCTGCAAACAGTCGATGAGGAGAAATTGTCAAAATACAAAGATATGCCAACAAAAAGCGAACGACAAAAATTTCTTCGGCACGCATACCATTGAGCAATAGAACTTTAGAATTAACAAATGTTCCACCCCAAACCATAACAATGACAAAAGCAACGATATGATATACGACGTTTTTGCTTGGCATAAATCTATTACTATTGATTATGAAACAACAAAGGTACAAAATTCCTTCTATGCAAACAAAGAAAAAGAGCGTACTTCACAGCACACCCTCATCCTTATACAAAAAACATTATGAATTCTATTTAGCGAACAAGATTTTTTTTATTCATCTAATAAGTATAACTTTCTTTTAACACCAAACGAGACGATGTTCGTTATTGGGACTTTGACAGGTTGTCATTTCCTTCTGACACTTACGACTACAATAGCGTTCACATTGCATACGAATGTCATACCCTAATAATGCACCAAGTATAAAGTCCTCTTCAGGAGATAATTGATTAAGAGGTCGCGTTATCATTAATTTAACGGCTTCCAAACATTCTTTTCTTCCAAAAAAGAGATTCAACCGATCGTTTCCTATAGGCTGAAGGATGTATGGTATTCCTTGATGAGCCAAACGCTCCGTGGCAAACTGCTTATAACGCTTGTTAAACGTAAATAAGACCATCTGACGAACGCCTTTTTTATATTCATAAATATGGTTTAAAAGGACTTTCATATCTATAGGTGTAGGCATGTTTCAAAAAAACTAGTCGTTAAATTTATAATAATCATCTAAAGACTTGGAGTTATTTCTGCAATCCAATTATCAATGCGCGCTTCTGTTTTATCAGATTCATTCACATCGTCAAGGGCCAAACCAACAAATTTACCATTCAATACTGCTTCGCTATCATCAAAAACATATCCTTCTGTAGAAACGGCTCCTATTACATTTGCTGTTTTTACAACATCATACAACTCTTTCATACCGCCACAGAACGTATCTGGATAACTTTCAGAATCTCCACAACCAAACAATGCAATGGTTTTACCTGCAAGGTCTGCAGACTTCAACACATTCACTCCATCATACCAATCATCTTGTAGTTCACCTGCCCCCCAAGTGGAAGTTCCCAAGATAAGATTCTCATTTGAAGCAATAACATCGGCTGTGAGGTCTGTAACATTAATTACATCAGCGCAGAGTTTTGAACTTATTCTATTAGCGATTTCTTCACACGTTCCTGTGGAAGAGCCATAAACAACTATTGTTTTCCTCATTTTATTCGGTTTTAATGATTACGGTTGCAAAGTTACGAGGAAAAGAAATATACCGCAATACCTAAAAGTAGGGTTTCAATATAATACCTAATTATTAGGATAAACAAAAAGAGTTAAGCAAGACAAAGCTTCACTTAACTCTTTTTTATGAAAATTTTATAATAATCTATTAGAGACTCAAGCCACGGTTGCTCAAGGTTACATTCAACAACATAAGATATTTCTGATATTGCTCTTTTGTCAACACCTGCTGCATATATTTCAAGTTACGCATAATTGCTTTGTTGAACGATTCTTTACGATCTTTCTCAGTTTTCTTTTTACTTGCAGAACGAGTTTCTTCTGCAAACACTTCTGAGCCATTGAGCACATCGTCAAATTGACCTGCACTTAAGTCGAGGGCTTGACTCATCTTATTTGTATTAATATTAAATACATACTTTTGAGTTGCTAAAGCATCAACTTCTGTTGGTGCAGCGAAAACTGAAGAAGTTAAACTCAACATTGCTACCACTGTCAAAACAATCTTTTTCATCTTTTTTCCTTTCTTAATTTATTATCCTAAATACTTGAACCTTTATGGTTCGTTATCCTAAACTAATTCTTGTTTTCGTTTGCAAAGATATAGTCTTTTCCGCTAAGCACCATAACAATTACCAACAAAACTTTAAATCAAATGCAATTTATTGACAAAAATCAAACACTTTAGATTACAAACAGAAAGATATTATTAAATTCCATCTACAATAAACAATATTCTCCATACTTTTTTACTATCTTTGCAAACAAAAAAAGCAAAACAAACATCATGGATAAAATCAAACACAAGTTCATATCTGTTACTTATAAACTATATATTGATAATGAAGGTAAGGAAACCTTAGAGGAAGAAACACCTGAAGGAAAACCGCTTCAATTTTATTCGGGATTCGGCATGGTGCTTAACGCATTTGAACAAAAGCTTCTCAATTCAGAAGGAGGATCCAATTACGATATTTCTCTTACTCCCGCTGAAGGATATGGAGAATACATTCCAGAAAGAGTTGTTAAGCTTTCACGGGATGTTTTTATGGACGAAAATGGAAAATTCGACAGTAAGCACATCTATTTAGATGCTATTATTCCTTTGCAAAATGAAGACGGAAATCATTTTCTCGGTCAAGTAAAAAATATTGGCGATACCCATTTAACAATTGATCTCAATCACCCTTTGGCAGGAAAAACCCTTCACTTTATTGGAAAAGTATTAGAAAATCGTGAGGCCAATGAGGAAGAAATACAAAATCTTCTAAACAAGCTTAATAGCCATCATTGCGGAAATTGTGGAGGAAATTGTGGCGAACACGAATGTGGGGGAAATTGTGGAGGATGCCATTAAAATCCACTACACTTTTTTACCTCTCCAAAATACTTATTTAAAATCAATACATGAGTAACTCTTTCGGAACCATTTATACTCTGACATCATTCGGAGAAAGTCACGGAAAAGCCATCGGTGGGGTCATTGACGGTTTTCCTGCAGGCATTAAAGTTGATTACGAGTTTTTACAACAAGAGCTGAACCGACGCAAACCGGGCCAAAGCGATTTAACAACAAGTAGAAAAGAAAATGATCAATTAGAGATTCTAAGTGGTATTTTTAATGGAATCACCACAGGGGCTCCTATTGGCTTTCTTGTGTGGAACAAAAATCAACATTCGGATGATTATGATAATATGCGATTACTCTTTAGGCCTTCTCATGCTGACTATACCTATTATAAAAAGTATGGTGTAAGAGACTATCGAGGAGGAGGCCGTTCTTCTGCGAGAATTACAATATCACGTGTCGTGGCAGGGGCTTTTGCAAAAATCGCTTTACGGCAAAAAGGCATTAGCATCAAAGCTTATACTTCACAAGTCGGAAACATTGTTCTTGATAAAGACTATAAGAAATATGACTTAAACCTTATTGATAGCAACGCAATACGATGCCCTGACAAGGCGAAAGCTCTACAAATGGAAGAGCTTATTAGACAAGTAAAAAAAGAAGGAGACACCATAGGGGGAGCAATTACATGTGTCATACAAGGTTGCCCCATAGGTCTTGGAGAGCCAGAATTTGACAAATTACACGCCAACCTCGGAAAAGCAATGCTCAGCATCAATGCTGCTAAAGGATTTGAATATGGTGAAGGATTCGAAGGAGCATCTTTAAGAGGATCAGAACAAAATGATGTATTTCTACCTATTCCTGAAAGAGACACCTGTAATAACCATCCTTTATGCGCCACTAATCATAGCGGAGGAATACAAGGTGGTATCAGCAATGGAGAAGATATTTGGTTTCGAACTGCATTTAAACCTGTAGCAACCATTTTACAAACACAGTCTACAATAGACATAAAGGGTGAACAGACATTCTTTAAAGCCCAAGGAAGACATGACCCATGTGTTTTGCCTCGAGCAGTTCCTATTGTAGAAGCGATGGCTGCCATGGTTGTTTTAGACCAATATCTCTTAAAAAATGCTAATAGATGGTAGATTAAACAACCAATATTGGTTGTATCAAGATTAATTACTATATTTGCAAACAGAAATGGATGAGCGTTTGCGAAAATGCTTTCATTTCATAGTTAAGTCTAGTTTAGTTTTTGTGTTGGTTGGCCTCCTCGTTTGAGGGGGCCAAATTTTTATTAAACACCGCAGAACGTTCTTTTGTATTAATCTTTGAGTAGTCTAATAATACCTACCCTATCATGGCAACTACCCTCCAACTAAAAGGTTTTACCATTGCTTGGAACAGTTTTATAACAACTCCTCTATATTAGGACAGATTTCAAATAAAGGCTTCATGACAAATTCACGCTCTTTTATCAATGGATGCGGAATAATTAAATTCTTTTCTGAGACCTCTATATTATCGTATAATAAAATATCTATATCGATAATTCTGTCGGTATAATGCCCATGAATTGTTGTCTTCTTTAAACGTCCTAATTGTTTTTCTATTTTTTGCGTTGATAGTAACAATTGATTGGGGGAAAGTGATGTAAGCACACAAATGCACGCATTAAGGAATAGGTGCGGACTGTCAAACCCCCAAGGTTTCGTTTCATAGAATGACGATTGACGAACTACCTCACCTATTTCTTGTCTAATTTTTTCAATAGATTGCCTTAACTTTTCTTGGCGATTGCCGATATTACTACCAAGTCCTAAATATACTATATGACTATCTCCCAATTTTAATCGTTTAGTATTAAAAGTGAATCACCATAGCAGCCAAACTTATAGCCATACTCGACAGCTTTGTTATAGGCCTCCATAACCAAATCATATCCACCAAAAGCTGCGGTTGCCATTAATAACGTAGACAATGGGTGATAAAAATTTGCGACCATTGAATCTGCTAATCCAAATTCATAAGGAGGGAATATGAATTTATTGGTCCATCCTTCATACTCTTTAAGTAACCCATCTGTACCAACAGCCGTTTCAGTAGCCTTAACAACACTCGCTCCTATAGCACAAACATGATGTCCCTCACGTTTTGCTACATTTACGATGTTACAAGCCTCGGCATCAATATTCATTTGTTCAGAATCCATTTTATGCTTTGTCAAATCTTCCACCTCTATATTGTGGAAAGTACCCAAACCACAATGTAAGGTTACAAAAGCAGAATTAATGCCAATTATCTCCATTTTTTTCATCATTTCCCTACTAAAATGAAGTCCAGTAGCAGGCGCCGTTACAGCTCCTTCATGTTTTGCATAAACTGTTTGAAAGTCTTCTAAATCTTCTTCACGGTAAGGTCGGTCATTCACTTGCTTTGTTTTTGTTTGTCCTGGATGTGCTGGATCTTCTACCTGTTTCGTCGTTGTATGATCTATTATATAATGAGGTAAAGGAGCCTGTCCCAAAGCAAAAAGCTCTCGCTTAAATTCATCATGAGGACAATCATAAAGAAAACGTAATGTTCTTCCGCGACTTGTAGTATTGTCTATCACTTCAGCTACCATTGCTCCACTCTCATCAAAGAACAGTTTATTGCCAATACGAATTTTCCGTGCAGGTTCAACCAAAACATCCCATAAACGTTGTTGTTCGTTTAATTCTCTCAACAAGAACACTTCTATCTTGGCATCTGTTTTCTCTTTGGTTCCATAAAGTCTTGCTGGAAACACTTTTGTATCATTAAAGACAAAAGTATCACCCTCTTCAAAATAATTTAATATATCTTTAAAACGTATGAAATCGCTCTCTTTTGGTGTTCCACTTACCTCTTTATTAAACATTTCTATCTTTTGAGATTTACGATGAAGCACCATCAAACGAGACTCATCACGCCGCGTAACCTCAAAAGTTCTTGTTGTTCCATCCGAACGAGTTACGATACGCTTGGATGTATGTGGATAAAGTGCTATCTGTTCTTCTGGTAATTTAAATCTGAATTGTGACAGTTTCATATTATCTTTGTTCTCTTTATTTTTCTAATTGTTGTTGATCAAGCCACTCTTGAAAGTTATCATATTGAATGCAATCGGCTACAGAGACACTCCCAACTCTAGTTCTCCTTAGAGAAGTTAAGTAGGCTCCACTATTTAATGATTTACCAATGTCGCGTGCCAAAGCTCGAATATAAGTTCCTTTTCCACAAACAACACGTATACTTAACTGCATTGTAGACTGGTTAAAACTTATAATTTCAATTTCTTCAATATGAATGTTTTTAGGCTTGAGTGCTACTTGTTCTCCATTACGTCTTAAAGCATAACTCCTTTCCCCATTCACCTTACATGCAGAATAGGTCGGAGGCACTTGTTGAATATCACCCACATAAGACTTAAGTACACAAGATATAAGTTCTCTATTTATGTGATTTGTCGGGTATTCAGCATTCACTTCATGCTCACAATCATAACTGGCTGTTGTAGCTCCTAACTGAAGAGTGGCAATATATTCTTTAGTATGAGTTTGTAATTCCTCTATTCTTTTTGTTGCACGTCCTGTACACAACAACAAAACACCTGTTGCTAATGGATCCAAAGTTCCGGCATGTCCTATCTTCACCTTTTCGTCATAAGCTTGAGTGCATAGATATCTAACATGAGCCAATGCCTTAAAACTTGTTATGCCATAAGGTTTATCTATTGGAATAATTACTCCTTGCCGAAAATTAACCATTAATCTACCATCTGCATATTAATACCACAATATCCACAAATAATAATTATCAATCCTATGATTATGCGATACCATCCAAAAGCTGCAAAACCATACTTTGTAACATAATTGATAAAGAATTTAATTGCCAATATTGCTACGACAAAAGCCACAAACGAACCGAGCAACAAAGTTTGGAGATTATTTCCTTGCATAAGAACAGAGGCTTCACCGCCTTTAATCATCTTGAATGTTTCCAAACAAGTTGCACCAAACATAGTTGGTACCGCCAAAAAAAATGAAAATTCCGCAGCTGATTTACGAGTTAACTTTTGTGACATACCACCAACGATGGTTGACATCGAACGGGACACGCCTGGTATCATGGAAATACATTGAATCAGACCAATTATAAAAGCCCGTTTATATGTTAACTGAGTATTCTCGCTACCTTTATTGAATATTCTATCGCAAAACAACATAAAAACGCCTCCCAGTATTAACATCCAAGCCACTAATTGAACATTCCCCAAATTTTCTTCTATCATAGAATTGAACAACAATCCTAATACTACAGCTGGCAACACACCAACAACTAAGCGAGCATAAAAATCAAACATCGCTTGCCAATAAGTTTTGTTGTTGTTAATGCTATTTGGGTAAAAAAAACGTTTCCAATAAAGGCAAATAACCGAAAGAATTGCTCCAAATTGGATAATTACAGTAAACGCTTTAACAAAAGGGGTGCTAGGTACTCCTAACAAACTTTGGGCAATTATCATATGTCCTGTGGATGACACCGGCAAGAACTCTGTAAGTCCTTCTACTATCGAAATTATAATTGTTTGAAAAAAATCCATTCTTTATTCTACTGTTGTTTTATTTGGAAAATCTTTCACATCATCCTTGGGGTTGTATACAATTGCACCGATGATAGACACAAAACCAACAAATGTCACGATTGGAGCTACTTTAATTCGGATTGTGCTATAAACAGATGGGTCGAAAAAGGTTTCATTAGAACCTCCTCCGCTCATCAAAATAAGCCCAACTATAACTACAAACATTCCTATTGCCAGCAAAAGAAAGTTTATTTTTCCAAATGCAAAATTCCTTTTATCCATTATTTGTCAAATTTTATCTATTATATTATAAAGAAAATACTTAGATTTTGTAAAGGTCTGCGGCTTTCATTTTCAAAAATTTATTAACCGACAGCCAAGAACAAAACAATGTAATCAATATTCCAAACAACAATACTGCTGCTGCAGTTATAATCATTACTTGAGTATTTAAGACAACTGTCATATCAGGTTCGTAACAATACAGAGCATACACACCAATTCCTAAAACAATTATTGCTATCAATGCAGAAAGAAGCCCTTGCCCTATCGCACTACGGAGAAATGGAGCACGAATAAAATTATAGGACGCTCCTACAAGTTTCATTGTGTGGATAGAAAACCGGCGAGAATATACGCTCAACCTTATAGTATTGTTTATTAATGAGAATGACTCTATTGTTAGTATTGCTGCCAAAACCAACAACACAATACTGATTTTGGACAAATTTTTGTTTACACTATCTATTAAGTCCTGCCTATAATCTATATCGCGTACACCTTGATAAGTTTTTAAAGTGGATACTATCCATTTTATAGAGTCATTATTAGCATAATTGGGTTGTAAGCGAAGATCTATTTCTGCAGTAAAAGGATTTTCACCTGCAAATTCGGATGGGTCAGTACCCAATTCTTTCGTCCCTTCTTTCAGTGCTTGTTCTTTGCTCACATAATCCGTACCTTGTACATAGGGTAATTCTTCCACCATCCGACATAGACGTTGAGCTTCTTGTTCGGAAGTCTCGGGGGTTAATTCCATTGTAACTGTCAGGTTTTCCTTAACATAGGCCGACAAATTACGCCCTGTAAAAGCCGTTAACACCACGATTCCCAATAAGATTAATACCATTGATGTACTTATGCAAAGGGTAACAACCTGTAACCCTTGGCGGAAATTGCTTGCCTTATTTCTTCTTTTTCTCATTTCTCAAGAGAATATTTTACACCGAATTTGGTGCAAAATTAATAAAAAAACCACTCACTATAATTAGATTAACCTCTATTAACACCTGCAGAAAGCTTCTTTCAAGCAAATAGTGTACTTTTGTATAGATTTTAGGATTTCTTATTAGGAAAAGAAAAAACAGAAAAGAAACTATGAGTACTGTCATTTATCCTTCACCTATTTATGGTCCTGTACATAGTCGTCGTTTAGGAATCTCCCTTGGAATAAATCTTCTTCCAGCAGATGGGAAAAGTTGTACATTCGACTGCATCTATTGCGAATGTGGATATAATTGTAACCATCGTCCACATAAAAGGATGCCGACACGAGAAGAAGTAGCAAAAGGATTGGAGCAAAAGCTAATGGAAATGCGTGCAGAGGGAACATTACCAGATGTCCTCACTTTCGCAGGGAACGGTGAGCCCACAAGCAATCCCCATTTTGCAGAAATCATTGACGACACAATTCACTTGCGTGATACCTATTGTCCAAAGGCAAAAATAAGCGTGTTAAGCAATTCTACATTTGCTCACCATCCTAAAATACACAATGCGCTATTGAAAATCGAAAATAATATCCTCAAGCTTGATACTGTCAACGCCCGTTATATCGACATTGTCGATCGGCCTCAACAAAAAAGTTTCAACGTCAACGACATCATTAAGCACCTCAAAAGTTTTAAAGGTAAAGTCATCATACAGACTATTTTTATGAATGGTACAACAGATGCAGGAATTGATATATGCAACACAGGAGATGAATATGTTCAACCCTGGCTCAATGCATTAACTGAAATTAAGCCTAAAGCTGTTATGATTTACACTATTGACAGAGAAACTCCTGACCGACATCTAAGAAAAGCAAGTAAAGAAGAACTCGACAGAATTTGCAATCAAGTCCGTTCATTAGGCATACCATGCACAGCTTCTTATTAAAATGCTAACACATCTTTTCTAATAAAGCAATGGAGGCGAACCTCACGGTCCGCCTCCATTTTCGTTATAAATTATAGATATGAATTTACATTTTACAGATAATACCTTGGTCAGTTGCCCTGATAAATTCCACGACATTGCGTATTTCCGGGCTATCCGGGACTTGTTCATCCACTTGCATACAAGCATCGAAAACACTTGTCTGTCCATGGAAAACCAACCGATAAGCATTTGCAATATGCTTTATCACTTTTTCATCTATACCATGGGCTTTACACATTGTGCTATTAACCCCACCGTAAACAACAGGATTTCCACCAGCTATAATATAAGGTGGTACATCTTTTGAAAAAGTAGTACCTGCTTGAATCATAGCATACGTACCGACACGGGTCCCTGCATTTTCTATTACTGAAGAAGAAAATATCACCCCATTCTCAATAATACAGTCACCAGCGATTTTCGTACCATATCCAAACACACAAGAATCACCGACCTTAGTATCATGAGAAATATGGGCTCCCTCCATCAAGAAGTTGCGTGATCCTATCACAGTTTGTCCACCCTGATGTGTAGCACGATTGATGACTACATTTTCACGTATAACATTCTCGTCACCTATAATAACTTCTGTTGCTTCACCCTTAAAGCAAAAATCTTGTGGTAAAGCGGCTATTACAGAGCCCTGATGTATTTTGTTTTTCTTGCCCATACGAGTACCATTCAATATGGAAACAAAAGGAAAGATGATACAATCATCACCTATCACAACGTCGTCTTCAATATAAACGAACGGGAATATCTTACAACCGTCTCCAATTTTTGCATTGGGAGAGATAACGGCTTTTGGACTGATATTGCTACTCATAACAAATTTGTATCTTCTAAAATTATTACTATTTGCTACCTCCGCCTAAAGCATAGTAAAGATTAACTATGGATTGGAGCTTGGAGAATTGATCTTGTACTTGGTTTATCTCTGCATTAAGTAAGTTCTGTTGGGCAGTGATAACCTCCAAATAGGTACTTGAGCTCTGCTTGTACAACATCTCAGTATCCTTCAGATTCTGCTTTAAGACCTCTATACGGTGTTGTTCAAGTTCGTCAGATTCTTTAGCGGAATTGTAAGCAACCAAGGCATTGCTCACCTCTGAGCCAGCAGACAAAATTGAATTTTGCCAATTATTGTAGGCTTGCTTGTATTGGTCTTCTGCTACACGAAGAGCTGCAATAAGTTGACCTTTCATAAATATAGGTTGGGTTAATGAACCTACAGCTTGCAGCAGCAATTTAGCGGGATTCACCAATCCTGAACCATTCGACCAGCCACCAGTACCTTGTATGGTTAAAGATGGATAGAAATTGCCACGAGCTTTTTGCACATCATAGAAACAAGCCGCAAGTGCCATTTCGTTTGCATGAACATCAGCGCGGTTGCTTAAGAGTTCCACCCCTACCCCTTTTGAATAGTTTTCGGGTAAAGACTGGCCGTCAAGTTTTCCGCGAGCTATTGCATGCGCAGGCTCTCCCAACAAAAGGCTAAGCGAATTTTCGCTTTCTCGTATTTGTTGTTTCAAACTTACACCTTGTGTCTTGACACTATAATATGCAGCCTCTGCACTTTGAACGCTCGTAGAACGGGCACGCCCAAATTGCATTTGCAGTTTCATCATATCCCATGTATCCTTTGTCAGGCCTTCCATATCATTCACTATTTCCAATTGTCGATCTAACATCAACAACGAATAATAAAGGTTTGCCACATTACAAATCAATCGTGTCTGAACAGCGACCTTATAGTCTTGGGTTTGCAACAAACTAGCAGCTGCTGCTTGCTTTGAATTGCGTAACTTACCAAACAAATCAACATCCCAACTTGCTACAACTGGCAATGTATAACTCTTAGTTGCTTCTACGTGAGAGCCAAAATGTGACAAGGTGCCTTGAGGAGATATTGCTACAGATGGTAAAAAAGCAAGTTTTGCTGTTTTTAGCTGAGCCTCTGCCATATCAACATTTAATGCTGCATTCAATAAGTCCGGATTGTTTTCAAGAGATTTAGAAATGAGGGTCTGCAAATGCGGGTCTGTAAAAACACTCTTCCAAGGCAGATTTCCAAAGTCATTAGATCCCTCTAAAGCGGCTTGATTGTTCACCGGATCTCGTACAATGCCTTCCGTCTTAACTTCAGGTCGCTCATACGTTCCATAAAGGCTCTTACATCCTGTGAGTGACAAGGACATTAAGCAAAACATCCCTATACCTATCGAGCCCCATCTGTGCGAACTTTTCTGTATTTCTTTATTAAATATATTCATTTTTTCGTCTTTATTTATTAAAACCTTAGACAAGCTTTCTAACTTTGGCCAAAGTTTGTAGTCTTTACTCTGGCCAAAGTAAAAAGTTATTGACATTACATTGGACGATTTTTAAGTTCATACTCTTTGCTCGCACCTTGTGCATATTGCTTCAATTCCCGCTCAACATCAGGATTGCCTTCATCGTGGAAATCCAAAGGCTTAATCTTCTCTTGTAGATATTGGAAAATTGCGAACAAAGCTGGAACAACAAATAACTGACAAATAGTACCAATAAGCATACCTCCAACGGCAGCTGCACCCAGCGTCTGGTTTCCGTTACGACCTACACCTGATGCAAACATCAAAGGCAACAGACCGATAATCATTGCGAGTGAGGTCATAAGGATAGGACGTAGACGTGCACCCGCTCCCAAGATAGCTGCATATTTAATTGCCATACCAGTCTGTCGACGCTCCAATGCAAACTGCACAATCAAGATGGCGTTCTTTGCCAACAAACCAATCAACATGATCAAAGCAATCTGCATATAAATATCATTGGTGTGGCCAAACAACTGTGTAAAGGCAAATGCTCCAGCCAAACCGAACGGTATAGACAATATCACAGACAACGGCAAGAGATAACTCTCATACTGTGCTGACAAAATCAAGTAGACGAAGACTAAGCAAAGAGCAAATATCAATCCTGTGGAATTGCTCGACTCCTGCTCCGAACGAGTAAGACCCGAGAAGTCATACGAATAGCCTTGTGGCAAGGTTTGCTGAGCAACCTCTTCCACGGCTTTCAAAGCCTGTCCCGAAGAATATCCGTCTGCAACCGTTGCATTCACGTTAATAGCTGTGTACAGGTTGAAACGGTTTATGTTTGAAGGACCATAGACGCGGCGCAATGAAACAAACTCACTGACTGGTGACATTCCGTTGCTAGTCTTTACATAGATCTCGTTGAGAGACGATTCTGTCATACGCGATGCCACATCACCTTGTACCATTACACGGAAAAGTTTACCGTATGCATTGAAGTTACTTGCATAGAGTCCACCATAATATCCCTGTAGCACACCCAGTACGGCTGAAGGAGACGTACCTGCCTGCTTAGTTTTGGCAACGTCCACGTCTACCATATACTGAGGATAAGTAGGACTATACGAAGTCATAGCGTTCGATATTTCCGGACGTTCGTTGAGAGCTTTCAGATATTTCTTTGTAATCTCGAAGAACTTGTTGAGGTCACCACCAGTCTTGTCCTGCATAGAGAACGACAAACCGTTGGCAAAGGAGAAACCGGAAATCATAGGAGGACCGAATGCCAAAATCTGTGCATCTTTAATGGTTGCAGTCTGCTTGTAAATCATGCCCAAAATAGAATTCTGTTCAGCAGGATTGATAAACAGGCCTGCAATGCCAGCACCAGTAAAACAACTCTTTATGCGGTCAAACAGTCCGTAGTCACGCTCGGCAAATGGTTTCAACTTTACAATAATAGTTGCCTGGTCAGAACCCTGTCCTGCTATGAAGTTGTAACCAGCTATCATATTTCGGCGTTCGATGTAAGGGTTACTGCCCAACATTTTATCCACTTGCTTAGCTACCTTCATCGTCTTTTCTTGACCCGTGGCAGGAGGCATGGACATGGTTACGAAAATGGTACCAGTGTCCTCTTCAGGAACAAGACCGGTCTTGGTTGTACCCATAAGCAGTACCAAAGCCACGATACCCAACACCACCGAACCTCCGGATAGGATGTGGTTGTTGATAACGCGCTCCACACCTTTTTTATATTTATTGGTAATTTTCTCAAACGATTTGTTAAAGCCTTCGTGGAAACGAGACACAAACGTAGTTTTACCTCCACGTTCTTTGAGTTCTTCATCTTTTGGCTTCAACAACACCGCACACAATGCTGGAGACAGAGTCAAAGCGTTTACAGCTGAGATCAGAATTGAAATCGCCATTGTCACACCAAACTCCCGATAGAACGTACCACTTGTTCCGCCGATAAACGATACAGGAACGAACACAGACGACATCACAAGGGTGATAGATATAATGGCACCCGAAATCTCGTTCATGGCATCGATAGAAGCTGTAAGAGCGCTCTTGTAGCCCATATCCAACTTGGCATGTACCGCCTCTACCACCACAATGGCATCATCCACCACAATAGCGATGGCAAGAAGCAAAGCAGACAACGTCAACAAGTTAATGGAGAAGCCAAATACCCACAGGAAGAAGAACGTACCAATCAATGCCACAGGTACGGCAATCATAGGGATAAGAGTGGAACGGAAGTCTTGCAGGAAGACATACACCACAAAGAACACCAATACAAGAGTGATAAGCAAGGTTTTAACAACCTCTTCAATTGATGCAAAAAGGAATTCGGTAACATCCTGCATAACAACATATTCCAATCCCGGTGGGAAATTCTTTGCCTGCTTAGCAAGCTCTGTCTTCACATCTTTTGCAATCTGCGTAGCATTGGATCCGGCAATTTGTTGAACCATACCCATAACGGCCGGTTGACCATCATTAAGCAAGTTTACATTATACATGAGCACACCCAACTCTATACGGGCAACATCTTTAAGATGTAGGGTTTGTCCGTCAACATTACTCTTTAAAATAATGTTTTCATATTCGGTTGGAGTTTGCAAGCGACCTTTGTAACGAAGCACATACTCGTACGCAACGTTGCTTTGTTCTCCTAACTTACCAGGGGCAGCTTCTATATTCTGCTCGGCAAGGGCTTCTGAAATGTCAGAAGGAACCAATCCATACTGCTTCATCTTGTCTGGCTTAAGCCAAATTCGCATAGAGTATTTGGCGGTTGAAGGGCTTTGTACGTCACCCACACCGTTGATACGCTTCAAGGCTGGAACAATGTTGATATCGTTGTAGTTGGTGACAAAGTCAGAACTGTAACGACCGTCTTCACTGGTCAACGAATACATGATGACGTTGGATGTCTGACGCTTGGAAACCGTCACACCCACACGGGTAACTTCAGCAGGAAGCAGCGCCTGTGCTTGAGACACACGGTTCTGCACATTTACAGCTGCCATATCAGGGTCTGAACCTTGCTTGAAATAAACCGTTATTTGCGCCATACCGTCGTTAGTTGCCGACGATGTCATGTAGGTCATGTTTTCTACACCGTTGATACTCTCTTCAAGCGGAGTAACAACCGAGTTAAGCACCGTTTGGGCATCCGCACCCGTATAGGTGGTCATCACAGAGATGGTAGGCGGTGCTATGTCCGGATACTGCTCAATAGGCAGTGACACCAATCCAATCGCACCTAACAGCACGAAGAATATGGATACAACCGTTGAAAGTACCGGTCGCTTTATGAAATTTGTAAAAGTCATATTCTAACCTTTTTACTTACTTTATTGATTATATCTTACTTGTTCTTTTTGTCCTTTCCGCCAGTCATTGCCTCCAGGAAACCTCCGGCCGAACCTTGCTTTTCACCCAAAGCTTCTGCTTTCTTAACAGCTTCGTCATATTCAGCTTCCGACAATGGCTTAATCGCTTGACCGTCTGTAAGACTTGTCAATCCTTTAGTTACAATTTTCTCACCCGGTTTCAAACCGCTGACAACAATGTAGTTTAGACCGTCATTTTGTGGATCGACTTTGATTTCAGAATAATGTACCTTATTGTCGGAAGAGACTTTGTAAACAAAAATCTTATTTTGTACTTGAGTGGTTGCACTTTGCGGAATAAGAATGGCATGGCTATCTGTACGTGGAACAACAATCTGTCCAGAGCCACCGCTCTTCAGCAAATGCTCAGGATTAGCAAAATGGGCAATCATCTGAATGGTACCTGTTGTTGCATCGATATTTCCTGTAGACTTCACTACAGTTCCTTCATGGTTATAGATTGAGCCGTCAGCAAGTTGGAGTTGTACAGCAGGGAACTGATTTACAGCATTCGCCATTGAACCTGAGTTCTTCGTCAATGCCAATACATCTTTTTCTGTCATGGAAAAATAGACCTCTATGGTTCCCACATTTGTAATGGTAGTTACTGCAAGAGCCGAAGATGGACTTACCAAAGCCCCCTCTTTGTATGGCAAACTACCAACAAATCCACTTGTTGGAGCTTTTACATAACAGAAGCTAAGATTTTCTTTAGCCGTAGCCAAGGATGCCTGTGCTTGACGGACAGCAGCTTCAGCTGCTACCACACCCGAACGGGCTTGATTGACTGCGGCCAAAGCGGTTTCATAACTATTCTTGGCCGTTTCCAATTCATAACTTCCTATTACCTTATTATTATATAGGTTTTTACTGTTTGTATAGGTCAAACGAGCCGTAGCCAACTGAGCATTTGCTGAATTGACACTTGCTTGGGTCTGTTGCACTTGTGCTTGGGCCGAGTTTACAGCAGCTTGAGCTTGGCGAACTGCTGCCTGATAAGTTGCATTGTCTATAACAAACAACAATTGGCCTGCACTTACAGCCTGTCCTTCTTTAACAGCTAACTTCGTGATAAATCCTGAAACTTTGGGACGAATCTCCACATCCTGTATACCTTTAATTGTTGCAGGATAAGTCGTTTTCAACTGCGTTGCCTGTGAGCCAATCTCCAATACAGGATACTCATCGCTCGTTGGCAAACCTTTACTACCTCCGCCACAACTTGTAAGAATAGCTGCGAATACAGAGGCAACTAACAAAATTTTGCTTCTTTTCATACCTATTTTTAACTGTTTTACTATTTATTAATTCTCTTATAAGACCTAAAGAGGGGCAATTATCCCCTATCTTTAAAAACTGACACAAAGCCTTTATAAGACCTGTACCATGAAAACTAAACTTTTTTAGCTCAGTTTTCATGGCGCAAAGTTAGTTATTATCCTAAAAAAAAATGTATCGGCGGTATTCCTTTTAACATTTATTATCTTGAAAAAAGTGAATATACACTTAAGCAAGTCCCATTTTCTGAGCTTTTATTCTTAAAAGTTCCATCAGGGCATCATGTTCGTTTGGCACTTTATTGTCAAGCACCGCGTCTTTTAAAGTCTTTTTAAGGATGCCCACTTCTTTTGAAGGAGGAAGATGAAACAATTCCATTATCTCATCCCCACCAATACAGGGTTGGAGAAGTCGTTTATAATCACGTACTTTCAAGTCGGCAAGTTTATCTCGAACTGTCTGGAAATTGTCCAAAAAATGTTTTTTCCGTTGGGCGTTTTTACTTGTGATATCAGCCTCACAGAGCGTCATCAAGTCGTCAATATCGTCACCTGCATCATTCATTAGCCTACGTACAGCCGAGTCTGTTACCACCTCATCGGCTATAACAATTGGGCGCATGTGTAAAGCCACCATCTTTTGAACATATTTCATCTTGGCATCCATGGGCAACTTTAACCTACGGAACAACTGCGGAACCATTCTTGCACCGATATTATTATGATTGTAAAAAGTCCATCCCGACAAATTATCCCATCTCTTGCTCTTGTTTTTTCCTATATCATGGAACAATGCCGCCCATCGAAGCCACAATTTATCCGATTTATGAGAAACATTGTCAAGCACCTCCAAGGTATGGTAAAAATTGTTTTTATGTGCTCGTCCATTACGTGTTTCAACAATATCCAATGCCGACAGTTCCGGTATTATGAGTTGCAACAAGCCACATCGCTGCAAATCGACAAACCCTTTACTTGGATTAGGCGTAGCCATTATCTTGTTGAGCTCATCAGCGATACGTTCTCCGCTTATAATTTTAATTCTTTCAGCATTCCGTTGCAAAGCATCAAATGTCTCATCGTCAATAAAGAAATTGAGTTGTGTTGCAAAGCGCACACACCTCAACATACGCAAGGGGTCGTCTGAAAACGTGATATCAGGATCTAATGGGGTCCTTATTATTCCATCCCAAAGGTCATCAACGCCGCCAAAAGGGTCAACAAGTTCACCAAAGCGGTCTTTGTTCAGGCAAACAGCCAACGCATTAATTGTAAAATCGCGTCGGTTTTGATCGTCTTCCAATGTTCCATCTTCCACAATAGGTTTACGGCTTCCACGGTTGTAACTTTCTTTACGTGCCCCAACAAATTCCACTTCAACCCCTTTATATTTTACTTGAGCTGTTCCAAAATTACGAAAAATCGATATATGGGCTTTCGAGCCTAAAAGGTTTTTCAATTCGTCTGCCACTTTAATGCCACTTCCCACTACAACTACATCAATATCATTGGAAGGTCGTTCGAGGAACAAGTCTCTCACATAACCACCCACTACATAGCACTCCATTTGAAGTTTGTCTGCTGCGGCTGATATTTTATGGAATATATCTTTATCTAAGAGAGTTGCCAATTCGGCATCAGAAAGATCTTTCATTACTACAATCAATTTCGATTTTGCGCGTGCAAAGGTACAAAAAACAAATGATGTCCCAACTGATGAAATCGTTTATTTAGGTTTTTCGCTTTGTTGTTTCAGTGATTTTGCGTATTTTTGCAGTCGTTATGACAGAGCAATCTCACAATACAGAATCTGAATTCAAACGTGTTATGGAAGAGTGCCATACGCTCTTTTCAAAGAAGTTACACGATTATGGTGCATCATGGCGCATTCTTCGGCCCACATCACTGACCGACCAACTTTATATTAAGGCCAAACGTATCCGTTCGTTGGGCATCAAACAAAAATCGCTGGTAGGCGAAGGCATACGTCCGGAGTTTATTGCTCTCATCAATTATGGGATTGTTGGAATCATCCAGCTGGAAAACGGATTTGCCGATGTTGTAGACATGAGTCCGAAAGACGCGCTTGCCCTTTATGACACCCATGCCAAAGAAGCCTTTGACCTCATGCTTAAAAAGAACCACGACTATGGGGAAGCATGGCGTGAGATGCGCGTAAGCAGTTATACAGACTTCATCCTAACCAAAATTCAGCGCATAAAAGAGATTGAAGACCTTAAAGGCAACACCCTTGTCAGCGAAGGGATTGAAGCCAATTATTTGGATATTATCAACTACGCCGTCTTTGGTGTTATCAAACTAAGTGGAAAAGATTAAGAGCGTTATAGAGAATTTGTGTCGAGCTATCTTGGCATTGGTCTTTATTTTCTCAGGATATGTAAAGGCCATAGACCCTTTAGGTACCCAATATAAAATAGAAGACTACCTGCAAGCACTTGGGATAGGACATTTGGTACCCAATTGGATAACGCTAACTGCCAGCATTTCCCTTTCTTCTTTTGAATTTTGTTTAGGCATCTTTTTGCTCTTTGCCATTCAGCGCAGATTGGTTTCAAAATTTACCGTTGCCTTTATGGCGGTGATGACTTTGATTTCTATTTGGCTGGCAGGATGGAATCCCATAAAAGACTGCGGTTGTTTTGGTGATGTAATACATCTGACCAATTTACAGACATTGGTAAAAAACATTGTTTTGTTGGTGTGCTCATGCATCGTTGCAGTTTGGCCGCTACGCATGAAGCGCTTCATTTCGAAAACCAATCAATGGATTGTTATCAATTTCACCATTTTGTTTATTGTAATCTCTGCCGGATGGAGTCTTTATATGCTCCCGCAATTTGATTTTCGCCCATATCATGTTGGTGCCAACATAAAAAAGGAAATGGAAATTCCGGCAGGAGCCAAGCAGCCGAAATTTGACACCACCTTCATTCTTGAGAAGAATGGAGTGCGCAAAGAGTTCACGCTCGATAATTATCCCGACTCTACATGGACGTTCATCGATAGCAAAACCATTCAGGTAGAAGAAGGCTTTGTTCCGCCTATTCACGATTTTTCTATCACAACCATTGATGGCGGAGAAGATATTACCCAACAGGTTCTTGACAACAAAGGATATACTTTCTTGTTGATTTCCCCATACATTGAGCAAGCTGACGATAGCAGTTTTGGAGAAATCGATCATATCTATGAATACTGTCAAGACCACAACATCAAGTTTTATTGCCTAACGGCAAGCTTGGACAAAGGCATTAACCATTGGAAAAGACTTACCGGAGCCGAATACCCATTCTGCACAACTGATGCCACCACCCTCAAAACCATCATTAGGAGTAATCCCGGATTGGTATTGATAAAGGATGGTACCGTCATTCAGAAGTGGAGCCATAACAATCTGCCAAACTTTGATAACGCCAACGACAGGCAAGTCTTTTCTGGCAGCACCTCACTGGCCACCATTAGTACCAGTCGGGAAATTGTAAAAATCTTGCTTTGGTTTATACTTCCATTGCTCGTCCTCACTTTAGCTGACAGGTTTTGGGCTTGGACACAATGGATAAAGAAGAAAGAACAGTCTAACAAATTATATCAACTTTTAAAAAGAAGAAAAATGAGAAAGAAAATTGTTGCAGGCAACTGGAAAATGAACATGAACCTGCAAGACGGTGTGGCTCTTGCCAAAGAGATTAACGAGACTTTGAAAGCTGACAAACCCAACTGCGGTGTTATTGTCTGCACTCCTTTCATCCACTTGGCTTCTGTTGCCAACGTCCTCGACGCTGAAGTTGTAGGCTTGGGTGCAGAAAACTGCGCAGACAAGGAGAAAGGCGCTTTCACAGGCGAAGTTTCAGCCGAAATGGTTAAGAGCACTGGAGCGCAGTATGTTATCCTTGGCCACTCTGAGCGTCGCCAGTATTATGGAGAGACAGCAGAGATACTGAAAGAAAAAGTATTGTTGGCTCTCAAGAATGGCTTGAAGGTCATCTTCTGCTGCGGTGAAACGCTTGAAGAGCGCGAAGCAAACAAGCAGAACGAGGTTGTTAAAGCCGAACTCGACGGTTCAGTCTTCAACTTGAGCGCTGACGAGTGGAAGAACATCATCTTGGCCTATGAGCCTATTTGGGCTATCGGAACAGGAAAGACCGCCACTTCAGACCAAGCAGAAGAAATGCTTGCATACATTCGTTCTATCGTTGCTGACAAATATGGTAAAGAGGCTGCCGAAGACACTACCATCCTCTATGGTGGCAGTTGCAAGCCCAGCAACGCTGCAGAACTGTTTGCAAAGCCTGACATCGATGGTGGCTTGATTGGTGGCGCTTCTTTGAAGGCCGCTGACTTCAAGGGCATCATTGACGCCTGGAAGAAGTAATTTCCATAAGCAAGACCAAGAAAGAGGGATGACCATCTATCCTTTCTTGGTCTTGCTTGCAATTTTTGGCAACCAATTTCTTCAACAATTCATCACATTATGAGACAGATTGTCATTCTATTTCTATTAACGCTATGCACATTCACCGCATACGGACAAGGAACCATTACAGTCAATCAAGGATCAGACATCGACGCTGTTGTCAATAGCAAGAAAACAACGCGCAACAAGACAGACAAAGACGCACCTGGACAACAAGAGGCTAAAACGCCAACAAAGCCCAACACGTCAAGTCCTCATAAGAGTGTTGAAATTGAGCACCATGCCGCTCCTGAAGCAACGGCAACGCATGTCACCCGCACCAAACTTGTAAAGCGAAGAGTGTTGGTCAAGAAAGAACCTTGGGAAGATGACGCAATGGGCCGCAAACCTATTGGCCACATACGCACAAAGGGAAAGGGATTTCGCATTCAAGTCTATTCCGGCGGAAACACACGCAAAGCCCGTCAGGAAGCTGAACGCGTAGGACAAAAGATAAAGGTTGCCATGCCCGACCAACCAGTTTACGTTCACTTCTACACACCTCGTTGGGGGTGTCGTATCGGCAATTTCACCAACTATAAAGATGCCCAAAAAGTACTTGCCAAAGTACGTAAATTAGGCTATAAGAATGCCGTCATCCTACGAGGTATAGTTGCCGTCAACAAACCTATATACGAATAGATTACAATGAATCCAGAAACAGATTTCCGTGAAGGACTGGATCAACTTTCTGTCCACTACAAAGAAATACTTACCTTACTGGGCGAAGACCCTGAACGTGAAGGTCTTCAAAAGACACCTCTACGGGTTGCCAAAGCTATGCAAATACTCACACGTGGCTACTATCAAGACCCCAAAAAGGTGTTAACGGATGCCTTGTTCGCCGAGAAATACAACCAAATGGTGATTGTTAAAGACATCGATTTCTTCTCGTTATGCGAACATCACATGCTTCCTTTCTACGGAAAAGCTCACATTGCATACATTCCCAATGGCTTCATCACAGGGTTAAGCAAGATTGCACGCGTTGTTGATATTTTCAGCCATCGTCTACAAGTGCAGGAACGTCTCACGCAACAAATAAAGGACTGCATTCAAGACACTTTAAAACCTATGGGTGTAATGGTTGTCATTGAAGCCAAACACATGTGTATGCAGATGCGTGGCGTTGAGAAACAGAACTCCATAACTACCACCAGCGACTTTAGCGGAGCTTTCAATCAGGCTAAAACCCGACAGGAGTTTATGAACTTACTCCGTGGAGAATCGAAACGACTATGATTCACCCCATACAATAAATATTCACCACAATATTGCAATACAACAAAAAGAATATTAAGAACATCACTATAGTAACTATTGAATTATGAAAAAAATCAGCTTTTTACTACTATCAGGTTTGATAACATTGTGTTTTACTTCTTGCCTCGACGACAATGATTATACAGGTCCAAGCAATGAAGACTATATAACTGCAGCAAAAAAAATGCAGGGTTCTTATCAAGGCTCACTTGAAATCGTTGCAGATACGACTATTCTTGAAACAAGACCTAATCAGGTATGGAAACTGGATAGCACTTTTGTAACCAAGGATGTACCTGTTTGCGAAATAGCTAAGCAGCTACAAAACAACCCTACCGACTCAGCCGAAATTGCAAAGTTTGAACCCCAACACATCTATGCCTCTTTGTCTTTTGTCACTATACAATCAGCAGGATACGTATACTATATTGCCCCTCAAACCAAAACCATAAAGGTGACAAACCAAGAAAACAAGGAAGATGTCTATAACATACAGTTTAGCACTTCGGTCGGCAACTACGTCCTGCTCACAGGAACGATGAAATACTATTTGGAGGTAGCAAAAATCACCAAAAACGGCTATACCATAAATGGATTAAAGACCATTCCTCGCTTCCAATACACATCTTCCATACATTATTAATAGATGAACCTGAAATTTATCAGCTGGAACGTAAATGGCCTTCGGGCGTGTGTAGGCAAAGGGTTTGCCGAATCCTTTAAGGCGTTGGGAGCAGACTTTTTTTGCTTGCAAGAGACAAAAATGCAAGCAGGGCAATTGGACTTGGAGTTTGACGGCTATGAATCTTATTGGAACTATGCCGAGAAAAAAGGTTATTCGGGTACTGCTATCTTTACAAAGCATCACCCAGTAAGCGTGACCTACGGCATAGGGATTGACGAGCACGACCATGAAGGACGTGTCATCACACTCGAAATGGACCACTTCTTTTTAGTAACGGTCTATACACCCAATTCGCAAGACGGGCTAAGAAGGCTCGACTATCGCATGAAATGGGAAGAGGACTTTCAGACATTCCTCCAGCAACTCGACCAAAGAAAGCCCGTAATAGTTTGTGGAGACATGAATGTTGCCCATCAAGAGATTGACTTAAAGAATCCTAAAACAAACAGAAAGAATGCAGGATTCACCGATGAAGAACGAAACAAGTTTTCTGCACTTCTCAATAAAGGTTTTCTTGACACTTTCCGTATATGCCATCCTGAAGAAGTGACCTATTCGTGGTGGTCATACCGCTTTCATGCACGCGAGAAAAATGCAGGATGGCGTATCGACTACTTTGTCATTTCCCAACGGCTACAGGAGCTTATGACGGATGCAAAAATCCACACCGAAGTTATGGGAAGCGACCATTGTCCTGTCGAATTAGACTTGAATATTTAGCCAAACACAACTTTCTGAAAATCAGCAGTTTGTGTATTGCGTTACAAAAGCGGCCTTTTTAGCTCGTAAAACCCATGGTTTTAGCTTCTAAAAAGGCTGCTTTTACAGTGTAAAACGTACGCTACGGCAAATGATAACACCTTTGTCTTACTTTATCTTTCCAACCGAAAGACAATTGGCTGTATCACCCGCGAGCGTACAGTCTGCCCATTTAACTTGGCTGGCTTCCACCTTGGCATTCCACGAAGTAAGCGTATAGCCTCTCTGTCAAGAGCCGGAGAAACTTGGCGAAGTACAGTAAAGTTGGTTAAACGCCCATCCGGTTCCACGACAAACGATGTTACCACACGCCCACCTGTAGCTGTTTCCGTTTCTTCCGAAGGCCATTGCATATTGTTTCTAAAATAAGAATAAAGAGCGTTTTTCCCTTCAGAAAAAGCTGCTATTGTGTCGACTACGTCATATACCGGTGATGCTGATGACGTGATGTCAAACAAACTGTCGGGCAATGGACCAGCAATTGCTTCCACCCGTTTAGGAGATTTGGTTTTTCCTGTCAGCCATTTTTCAAACTTTCGACTGAGCATCGAATAAGCACTTAAATTATAGATCGATTCAAAAGAGAAGTTATTGTGAGAGCTGTCGCCGCCTAATCCAAAGACCATTTGAGATCCCAGCAGGGCAAAATCCTTGGGAATGGTACGCAAATCTATTTTTTGCATATCTTCATCCTGACATACTGCATGTTCGGCAAGGTTGTTTTCAAAAAGCATACGAGGATAACTGTCATACACTCCCCATAGGTTATCTTTATTGAAAACAAAGTCTTGGGAAAGAATTTGCCGGTTACGCAAATCAAAAGTGAAATAACGCTGGTCAGAACGAACAGACTTCCCCTCACCTGTTGTTTCTGAAACGGTTGCGAGGAAAGAGATATAAAGGCCTTTTTCTTGCCATAATATGGCAGAAGTACATGTAAGATAATGGCGGGAACAGGCTTCGTCTGTTGGCATTTTCAAGATGGAGTTCCCCGTCATGTGGTGCAACTTCTCCAAAGCCTCCCTCAAAGAAGAGGAAGATTGCCCAAAAAGAATAGAAGACAAATAGGCTTGCAATTCCGGCATCTGGTCCCCAGCCAATTCCTGCGGCCACTCCAAACTGAGCGAAACCACCCAAAGATCCTGTCCATTTTGTGCCAACCATTTGTCGTTGAGATACTTAACCCGGTTACGATTGGACATTTCAACCGGCTGAGCCATCATGGAAACCACTGCCAATAATACAAAAGCAATGGTAAAAAAACGCTTTGTTTGCATCATTCTCATTTCTGTTGTCTGCACCTCTACTTGATTTCTACAAGCAAAATGGCTCTCCGCCTTCTATTGTACACTTGGTGCCTCCATTTGCTGTACTTTAGGAGCCTCCATTTGCTCCACCTTCGGAGTAATGGTTTTGGAGGAAGAGGAAACGTTGGCATCTGGAGTTCCAGAAAATCCTGTAGCTGCCTTTATGTCTTGTTCGGTGGCAGCTGCTGCTTCAACAGGAGGAGCTGACTTTTGTACGACACCCGGCTTCACCTCTTCCTTCGGCATCTTGGAGTCCTCACCTGCCTTTGCCTGAATATGCTTTAAATTCGGCCACAAGTAATCTCCTATCACATCCAAAGTGTCTAACTGGGCATTACGCTCTTCCTCTGCACGCTTTTGGTCTTCATCCGAAAGTTGACTGTTGTCATCTTCGCGAACAACAAAATTATAAAGGATGGCAAAAAGGAACAATAACAATAAGCCATAAAGAACTTTAAACATCCATGTATGGGTAAAACCTTTATGTTTGGGGTCTACTTTATCTTTTATTTTCTTCTTTAATTCCATGCTATATATTTGTTTTTTAATGTTTTGCAAAGATACTGTAAGTTATGATATGTGCAAAATAAAAGTTCCTTTATTTTCGTCGGGAATAGCAGCAAACATTCGAGTTTAGAACACTTAACGATGGTGAGTGCTACATTTTAGCCAACCAAGAACTTGAAGAAGACTACTGCGCGACAACTGACCTGGATTAGTACCTGGCATTCCTTCAGGAACCTCCATACCAAATTGAGCGTAAAAGCGCTTCCAATAAGGCAAAGTTACGCCATTCTGGTCATGAAATGACATGGGAATAGATTCAAAAATCGGACTTCCTAAATTGTCTACAAACGTTTTTTGAACAAGTTCAGAACAATAGATAGCCTGATTGTCTGGCAAATACAAAGAATCGTAAGGGGCTGAAATGTGCGTAAATAGACATTTTGTTTTATCTGCATCAAACGTTTTTGAAGCCACGCGGGCAACCAGCAGTTCCGGAAGTAATGAACGTTGCGGAGTATTGGCAGCTATGAAAGAAGCCAATGGGGTGCAGACAACCCCTCGGTGGGGTATTGCCTCGTAAACAACTACTCCACAACTATCCCTACAAACTATTCCCACATGATCTATGGGAAGATTTGCAACCCCTATGGTAGACGCTGTAATGGCATTACCCGACCTGTTTACGACAAAAAGCAAATCACAGGAAAGAAGTTGGTCTTCTGCTATGCTATCATTCGGAATGCTGCTTTCATACACTCTTCCTGTCCCTTTCTTCTTGTTCAAAAACATTGAACTTGACTGTGCCAAAAGAGACAACGCAACACAGAAAAGAACCAACAACAAACAAGAACGAATCGGCTGATGTTTTACCATAAAGGCAAAGGTAACAAAAAAATTGGAATTAATAATTATCTTCGTACCTTTGCACACCAACAACTATCTTTATTAAATAAATAAAATGAAAAAAAGCATTTATTTTTTGATGACCATATCTGCAATTGTTTTGGGTGCAAATGCAGGTAACTACATCACTTCTGGAGACGGAAAAACTTACACATTTGCCGAATTGGCAACAAAGGCTGATACGCCTGTCGCAAAAGTAGGAAGCCATTCGTTCTACTTAAAGGACACACTAACGGTAGCTAATGGTGACAAGCTTGAATTGGACGAGTTTTTGGATACAGTCTTTCTTGGAAACAATGCATTGATTGACATCCAAGGCCAAGCAGACTTTCAAGCAAAACACGGAAGAGTTGTTTTCACACGGTACAATGCAGAAGACAAACCACTAAGCATTATTGTCAGAGACGACACCAAACGTACTGTATGGAAAAATGTAGACGTTGAATATGTGGGTGTAAGATGTGCTTCACCAAAAGGATTTGACATAGACTCCTGCTCTTTCTGCTATCACAACGGCGAGAATGGCATACGTAATGCACTTGCCTTGAACGACCAAGAGGCTTCACTAACAGTGCGCAACTCTCTTTTTGCCTATAATTCACAAGCCGCTATTGGCGGTGCGGCCAACTATTGCAACAATGTCACAATAGAAGGATGTATATTTCGTCATAACGTCCTGTCCAACAAAAATATGCCACAAATCAACCTCACTGTCGCCGATTCCATCATCGTACGGCATAATACGATTATAGGCGATTCTACCAAACACTATAGTGGCGGTTTAGGAGTTAGCAACCTTATGGGCTTTACCGGAGATTTGAACACCATCATTGAAGACAACCAAATAGATTCTTGCCGATACGGATTGACGTTAACGGGTCCTCAAAACAGTATAGTATGCAACAATAGCATCCGACATAACCGTTTCGAAACCAATGCCAACAATGGCGGTTCCGGCATTAGCTTATACGATCCCTACTATCGCTCTTCCTGCAAAATTACAGGAAATTTGATAGAAGATAACCTTTGGGGAATGACAATCATCGGCGGAGGAGACATCAATCTTGGCAAAATAAAGGTCAATGGTGAGCAGCTTACAGAACAATCTATCGAATATAACCCTGGTGAAAACACCTTTATCAACAACGGAAACAACGGTATCAAATATGACCTGTATAATAATGGAACAAGCACAGTCTACGCCCAAGGCAACACTTGGAATGTAAGTGTACAAGATTCCTCCCATATAGAAGAGGTCGTTACACACAAAGCTGACAACGAAAGTCTCGGACTGGTCATTTTCACACCATCACACCAAGAACTTGTTGACAAGATACAACCTGCATTCACTAATAATAATGGAAAAGCTGAACCTCGTATCTATACATTGGATGGCAAACAGATAAACAACTCTGACACTGCCCTTCCCCACGGAATTTACATCATAAAAGATAACAAAGGAACACATAAAACAAGAAGATAACAAACATTACAGTCTTTGCCTATTAGTGTTAACAAATATTAATAGGCAAAGATTTTTCAAAAAATAAACTCTCGTTTCAACAAAAAACGCTACCTTTGCAACCGCTTTTAAGACCAAAGCCAAATCTCGTTGATTACGGATTTGAAGGAGAGATGGTAGAGTGGTCGATTACAACGGTCTTGAAAACCGTCGTACCGAGAGGTACCGGGGGTTCGAATCCCTCTCTCTCCGCAACAAACGCTGAAAATCAGCAGATTGCAAAACAAACACCCAGTTTTACACCCAAGAATGTAAAGTCTGGTGTTTTTGTTTTATTTAAGATAATACAACCACTACATAATAAAAGAGTAGCGATATTAAAAGAATCCGATGAGAAAAGACTAATATTTATCTATCCATTCACTTTGATTTTTCAGGACTTTACATCGTCCTGAAAGTATTTGTTATTGTATTCCAACGTCAGGAGTGGATTATAATACAAGTTTTTTGTGTGGATAGAATTTCGTTTTGCTTAATGTACGAAAGTACTTATCTATAAACGCATGAAATATTAGCACAATGAATCATTGGAAATCAACTTTGGCCGTGATAGGAATAGGCCAACTCATATCTATTTTAACAAGTACGATTGTTGGCTTCTCCATTATTTTTTGGATTAGCAACGAATTTAAATCCCCGACAGCTTTATCTCTGGCTATTTTAGCTGGATTTTTACCACAATTTGTATTAGGCTTGTTTACCGGGGTCTATGTTGACAGATGGAATCGAAAGAAAACGATGTTTTATTCGGACTTGTTCATCGCGTTCTGTACCCTATGTCTTTTTATTGTGATAACCAAGGGTTATAAAGACCTTTCTTTTTTTTATCTATTGACTGCTTGTCGTTCAATAGGCAGTACGTTTCATGCACCTGCTTTACAGGCAAGCATCCCTCTACTGGTTCCCAAGCACCATCTTGTCAGGGTATCAGGTTTGTACCATTCCATTCAATCCTTCAGTGAGGTGATAGCTCCCGTTGTAGGGGCAAGCCTCGTTGTTTGGCTTCCCATACAGTATATTCTGCTCATAGATGTGATCGGAGCTGTTGCTGCTTGTCTGACCTTACTTTGTGTCCAGATTCCTTCTCTTCAAAAAACGAAAGTTCTTCCAGATTTCAAAAAAGAACTGACGGAATGTTGGCATACCTTGCGGCGTACAATGGGCATTTTGCCTTTATTCGTATGCTTTACGCTGGTGACTTTTGTCCTTATGCCTGTTTTTACGTTATTTCCTTTTATGACGCTTCTGCATTTCAACGGAAACATTTTGCAAATGGGAGTTGTGGAAATGGGTTGGGGCTCAGGGGCATTGTTGGGCGGTTTAGTACTTGCCTGTAAGGCTTTGAAAAGCAAGCAAACATTAGTGATGCATACGGCTTATGTGATATTGGGATTGTATCTGATTAGCGCCAGTTATTTACCATCAAGCGCATTTATAGGTTTTGTTTGCCTAACATTTACAGGAGGCATAGCCTATTCCATTTACCATGCGCTTTTCATCGCTATTATTCAGCAGAACTTGGCTTCGGACATGCTTGGACGGACTTTTTCTCTCATCTTTAGTTTGAGTACCTTTCCATCAATGCTGGGTATCGTAGCTTCAGGATATTGGGTGGAAGCATGGGGTATCACATCCGTCTTTATGATCAGCGGATGGGTTATCTTTCTGATTGGAGTGGGTGCAAATTTTATTTCTTCAATCAAGCAGTTGGATAATTACGCATAGTATTATTTATTAAAGAATTATTATATGACAAAGAAAGAACACACTACGATTACAGAGTTATTTCAAGTTTTGGACTTGTTGGAAAGCCTGGACATGCAGTTTTGGTTGGATGGAGGCTGGGGAGTGGATGTCTTGTACGGACAGCAAACCCGCTTGCATAGAGATATTGACATTGATTTTGATGCCAATTATACAGACCAACTCCTTGATCTTTTGCAGGAGAGAGGATATCAAATTGAAACAAATTGGTTGCCCACCCGTGTGGAACTGTATAGCAAAGAATTAGGCTATATTGATATCCATCCTTTTGTCTTGAATGCGGACGGCACTTCCAAACAAGCCGACTTGGATGGAGGCTGGTATGAATTTCAACCGGACTATTTTGGAACAGCAGTCTTTGAAGGCAGAAGCATCCCTTGCATTTCTGCAAAAGGGCAACAAGTATTCCATTCGGGCTACGATTTAAGAGAGAAGGATATTCACGATTTATCTATAATTAAACAATGTATAACAACAATGAGCCTAACAATTAGATAAGAACAAGAAAATGACAGAAAAACAAATTGTCTGGTATATCTTACTTACAGAAGTAAAGATAGACAGTGACACCCAGTCTGTCACATCCCTGAGTGTAGCTCCATTGGCAGTCTTGCCGGAATTCCAGCGTAAGGGAATTGGGGGGGGGGATGTTGATTCAGTAAGCCCATCAGAGGGCAGCACTTTTGGGTTACGGCACAGCAGTCGTATTGGGGCATAAAGAGTATTATCCTCGATTTGGCTATCGCAAGGCTATCGATTTAGGAATTGAATTTCCTTTCGAAGTCTCTCATGAATATTGCATGGTGGCTGAATTAATACCTGGAGCTACTGAGAATGTGAAAGGTATGGTTTGTTATCCAACTGACTTTAAATAGTTTAACAAGTAAAATTCATTATATAACTCGGACTGGGTATTTCAATTTCCCAGTCCGTATTCTGATAGTACTTATTCAATTGGAAGATTGTGTTGCTTCAAGAATGAAAGTTTATCCCAATACCCTCTTTGAAAGACGATTTTGTTATCTTTTACATGAAAAAATCCGCATCCACGAAGTCCAAGAGAGTCTTTCCATTCCATGATAGCCCATTCGCCATCTTCAAAAATATTTTCCACCATACAAACCATTTTAGCAGTGGCAAATTCATTCACAAACATTTTGTAGATTGATTCTTTACCTATTATTGGTTCGTTTGCGACTTGATGATTTACTGCATTAGTAGCATACAGCTCTGCTATATGATAAGCATCTGCTTTGTTAAAGCAATCTATCCATTTTTCCAAAACTTCTTTAGGCTTCATTTTTTATAAATTCTTAGGATTTTGATTCTGTAATAAAAACAATCTGTTTGGATGCATAGATACTTGATTTTATTAATAATAGGCTATTCTATATTCTAAATCCTCTGGATTTTTGCTCTCTCTGCACCGAGTTACGTAGATTCTGCTGTAACTTTTCCCATTGTTCCTTAAACCATTGTACTATGGGTTGTCGGTTTATGGTCAGCATAAGCTTACCACTATCCATCGGATGTTTCTCAACCCTAAAAATATCATTCTTGATGTCAAATTTCCACCTGTGTTCTTCGGAATAAATTTTGCCACTACATTGTATGGATTCTTTCTTTGTCAAGAGGTTTTCTATCATGTCTTTGGTAAACCCGATAACAGCGCATAATTTTTCCATTCTCAACATCTCTTTGAACATGGGAAACCATTTGTGGGCTTTTTCAAGCAAGGTGCTCAATCGTGATATTTCCTTGTCTTTGGCTTCAAGTTCTTGATTATGTATTCTTTGAAGATTACGAATTTGTCTGCTATGCTGTTCCTGTATTTGTTGTATCTGAATTTTTAATTCATCAGTAGCTTTGTCCCGTTTGGTAATTTCCTGATGTAGCTGCTCGATGTGATGTTCCAGTTCTTTCAGCTTACCGCTTCCGAAAAGAGAACCTACACCGCTTGCTATGGCGGTAGCAGCATTGGTGGCTGTTTTCTTTAGTTTGTCCGTGCGTATCTCTGCTTTTACCTGTTTGAGTTCCTGTTCGGCAAGGCTTACTTGTTGTTCCTTGTGTCGCTTGGTTTCCTCTATACGTTGCAGTTCGGCTTTCTGCTTCTCAATGATGAAATCATTTCGTTCCAGATGCTCTTTACCTGTGACAGCTTTTGCCTGTCCACGTTCCATCAGGAGAATATCGGAAGCAAGGGTCTGCATGGTTGCCATATCCTCGTCATTGAGCTTTCGGCTCTTTCCAGTTTCATGGTTCATCCAGTCGAATACGACATGAGCATGATAATTTGGTTTGAACCATCTGTTACCGACTTGGAAGCTCTCCTTGTCTTCTGCTTCCGGCTGACCGTTCAGCCAATGCCCTTCGTCTTTATGCAGGAAAATCTGTAGCGGAGTGATGCCCCAGCGTCTTTGGCACTCTTCACCGAATTTGCGTACATCAGCCAGTGTGGTGTCCGGTCTGATAAGCAATACTCCTTCACGGATGGGTGAGCATCCCGCCACCTTGATAATCTTTCCATTCTTTCCCTTGCGTTCCCTTTCCTTTTCCTGCATGGCACGTCCGGTCTTTTCCTTGACCATTTGCTTGATATTGTCATAATGAGTTCGCAGTTCGGGAGTGCCGAAGTCGGGATTTATCCACTGTTCGTTATCGGTGGAAAGTTCGGGAATGACATAGATTCTGGACTCCCCGATATTACGCATATACTCGGCAGTCCTTCGGTTGTGTGCCTCGCTCGATGCGATGTTGCAAGGCTTGATATGTATGCTTGATTTTGTTGCCATAGCTTCTTTCCTTTGTTTACAATTGATTTACTTTGCTCGCTTTCGCAGAGGGGTTCTTAGGGGTAACCCATAAGCGGAGATTGCAAAGAGAGGGTCACTCTTTGCTCGGGGTTCTCAGGGGTGAAACGCCCTGAGTGGGTCATTAGGGCAAAGCCCTAATCCCCTCGGGAGAGCCCACAACTACGAAAGCGAAGCGTGTAGTTATAGTGGGCTATAACTGGAAGCCGTTCTTCTTTTCCGGTGATTGGCTGCGCACCCCTTTGGCGGACTGGAGCTGCCTTTTTCTTTCAATCTGTTTCTGTAAGTATTCGTTCAAGTCCTTGCATCCTCTGTAAATCTGCGAAGCGTCCCGGATGTACCGCTCTCTGCCGTATTCCATGCGGATTTGCCGGAGTGCTTCCAGTCCTGCATGGTCGTTGTCGAAAAAGCAGTGGATGCGTTCGTAATTGCCCAACGGATAGAGAGCCTTGTTTACATTCGATACGGAGTTCAATACAATGTAGTCCTGCCCGTCCAATTCCGGATAATTTGGGCAGCTCTCTTGTCTCAATGTCAAAAAGGAGAGGTAGTCCATAAATCCCTCGAACACATAACAGGTATTCCTCGCTTTTCCCGACTGCCTGATGTGGGAGATTTCCTTTGGGGCGATGCAGCCCTTGAAATAGCGGTTGCGGATTTCATATCCACACGAACCATTGGGAAAGGCGATGGCAAAGTACCGCTTGCCGTTGTGAGTGAAACGTGCTTCACTACATTCTCTTTTCGCCAGTTTTATGTTAATTCCTCTACCTTGTAAGTAGGCAAGCAGGGCAGTAGATGACAGCGGAACAATCTCCAACTGTTGGAAGCTCGGCTCGGAAGAGTTTTGCTTTCCAAAAGAGAAAGATACCGGGCGCACGTGCGGTGTCTGCTCTGCTATCCGTTTCAAGATGTAAGGTACATGGTCGGTAGCGTACAGGTGTGCAGCCAGTTCTATGATACCACCACCTTTACCCAAACCGAAGTCATACCATTGTTCACGTTCGGTATTTACCTTGAACGAGGCTTCGGCTTCTTCCCTTAACGGTGATTTATACCACAGATTGACACCTTGTTGCTTGACGGGAGAATATCCTAAACTATGCAGATAATCCGCTATTCTGATTTGCTTGGCTGTCTGTATATCCATAAAATGATTGTTTTAGTAGTTGGTGAATTGGTTTATTTTTCTTTTTGCCCGTACCTTTTTAGGAAGTACGGTCTATAATCACTTCACTAAATTCTCGTATATATAGGATACGGTAATAAAGTGAAGTGATTTAGTCCCATTCCCCAAGCACTTCACTATATTCCTAATATATACACCCCGAGAATAAAGTGAAGTGATTGCAGGGAAATGGGCTAATAGTGGAAGTCAGGCATGAATGTGTATTTTCTGCCTGTCTCCTGCACTATCATCCGTTTGTTGCGGAGCATGGTGATGAGCGATACCGCCTTTTTATGGTTCAACTTTACACCCACTGACATATAGGTCTTGATTAAGGCATCTTCCAGTTCCTTGTAGCCGTATTCCTCTTTCAGCCCGAAAACGGCTTCCAATGCGATACGGTGCTGCTGCTCGGTGATATGCCTGTAAGGGTCGAACTTCTCTTCTTCGGGTCTTCCCGGCTTCTTTGTTTCAGGTTTGTATCCCTCAATGAGTTCGGGAAGGGCTTTGTCGTTGATACGGAATGCGAAAGGCTCAAAGTCCATTGCCCGGATGTGAATGGCTGAAACATGGCTGATGTCACCGTTGCCCTTGTCCTTTTCTACCTGCAATACGGTTTCCGCCTTGTTGTTCAACTCCGTACCAATGTGCCCTCTTGCGTTCTCATCCCCTTTGTTCTGATGCAGTATCGTATGGATATGTATCTGCCTGTCGTCCGTCCACTGCATCAGCTTGGATATGATGCGTGTTGATTCACTGGGGCTGTTGATGTCATACACCATATCCCGTATGCCGTCTATAATTACAAGACCGATTTCGGGTGTATTGTAAATAGCCTGTTCCACAATCCTGATACGCTGCTCAGGCGTGTATTTTCTTAAGGCAAGAAATTCAAGATTCTCATTGTCCCTATCATCTGGCAAACCAGCCATTCGCAAAATGCGCGTCATGACTTTCAGACAATGGTAAGGGCTTTGCTCTGTATCAACATAAAGCACTTTCCGCTTATCTTCAGGCAGTTCAGCCACATACCGCAGCACTGTGCCGTTCTTCAATGCAGCGGCTACGATAGCCGATACATTGAACGTTTTTTTACTTTTGGCTTTGCCGATGGATGCGCTGAAATTACCCAATGTCCCAATGACAGAATCATGTACTTTAAGGATTTCAGGTGCTTTCTCATAACTTTTCGACAGGCTCAAACGTGAGGCTTGCCAAAGGATTATGGCTTCTTCAGCCGATATTTCCTTAGTCTCTTTCATATAGTCCATAGCCATGCCTCCCGTTATTTCCGTCCTCCTGTTTTCTTTCCAGCCAGTTCAAGGGCAAGCTCAACATCCACGATAATCTTACGTCCTATCTGAGTGATTGCCTTGTCAATCTTTCCGCTTTTCTTGATACGGTTGGCGGTGGGTAGGCTGCACCCGAACAGTTTGGCTATGCCCAGTATTCCGTACACATATTTTCTTTCTGTGTCTGTAATGGGCTGTGGCTGCGTTTCCGTTTGACGGGAAGCGTGCTTACTTAGGAATATGAACTCTTCACCTGTCATCTGCCAGACGGGTTTTGATAATAATTCTTGAAGATTTTTCATCGTTCAATCTATTTAGTCGTTTAACAATCAGCCCTGCGCACTGGCTGTTATCTCTGTTCTCGAACGATGCAAAATTAGGTAGGGTTGTAAGTGGTAAGGATGTGGTTGATATAAATGGAATATCTTGTTATTTATCTGAATATCAGATAATAAAAATACCACTCAAAAATTTAATTTGAGTGGTAAAAGTGGTTGTTTCGTAAAATGTCAGGGCATATCACAGATTATCGGAATATACCATCCATTTCTTTGGCAAATTTCCGGTTGCTGTCACTGGGGAAATCGGAAACAGGCTCTTTGTACTTTGACTTGTAGTAGCTTTCCTCAATATCCAATATTTTCAGGATATTCCTCTTCCAATTCTCCCTGTCCTGTTTGGGCAGTTTTTCGCTCATCAGGAATATCAGATAGCAGGTACGTATTTTTTCTCTCGGTCTGATTTGGGGTTTGGTGTCGCTTGGTAGCAGGTTCATGCAGGTATAGAAATCATGTTCGGAAATATTCTCGAACTGTTCTCCCACGCAGGTTACATGAATGAGCGAAAGCAGTTCCATATTGAAATACTCAGTCTGTTTCGTTCCCAGCACTTCTTCCTGTATGTTGGGGGCATTTGGTTCTTGTTCGGCTGGCTCTTCCGGCTCGTTTGTTTCATCAAATACATATTTCGCCAATGTCTCTTTGAGGTGGCAGCCCAGCCGATAGATTTCATTGAAACGGCTTTTTGCATATTGCAGGGCTTTCTCTCTGGTCTGTTTTTGCAGATCGTAGAGTTCGGTCAGCTTGTTTTTTTTCTCCTCGTATTCATCTTTGCACCGTTCATATTCCATTTCCGCACGCTTTTCATCCTCTGCAGTGTGTTCCCGATAACCTATGGAATCGTATCGGTGGTATGCTTCGTTTAGCGGAGCATGGAGCTTGGTCGTCTTGTATTGCTGTTCTTCTATGGCTTCTTTATAGATTTCTGAAACTCGGAAGCAGATATTGTAAACGGTCTGTTCATCCGGCATACATCCTTTCTTGTAATAACTTATGTTTTCGCATACTTCCTTTTTCAGGCTATTCAGAATCAGTGTGTATTGCTCCTGTGGAAGATGAAACACCAGTTCAAGAATGGCTGTTTCAAGAACCGTTACATCATTGTAGTCCAGATAGAACTTGGTAATGAATTTCTGCTTTTCAAAAGAGAAACCTTTATTATCAAACCAGTCTTTATATATTCTGTTCAATTCTCCGTATCGGGGAATCAGCGTTGTAATTACATCTTTCATGGACGCAACTATTTTTGAGTGTTATTGTCTTTGTCAAGGAAAGAGGCCAGTTCTTCTTCCACTTCTTCCACGCTGGGCAACGCTGATTTCAGTTTCTCGGGAATCGCTTTGCTCAATTGGTAATCGCTGATGCCGATGGGCTGGTCATAGCCTGTCAATGCGTATTGTGCCACAACTTCGTCTTTTCCCTTGCATAGCAACAACCCGATAGTCTTGTTGTCATTCTCTCCCCTCAGTTTATCATCCACCACATTGATGTAGAAGTTCAGTTGTCCTGCATACTCCGGTTTGAATGGGGTAGCCTTTAATTCTACCACGATATATGCGTGCAACGGAATGGAATATAGAATCAGGTCGGCAAAGAAATCGCTGTTTCCGACTTGGAAGTGCTTCTGCCGGGCAACGAAGGCAAAACCGTTGCCCATTTCCAACAGGTAGCGGGTAACGTGTTTCACCAGCTGTTCTTCAATATCCCTTTCGTCTGCTTTTTCTTTGGCTCCTGCCAAATCAAAGATGTACGGGTCTTTGAGTAGGTAATTGGCAAGGTCGCTTTGTGGAGCCGGAAGTGTGGTCGTGAAATTGTTTACCTTGTTGTTGCTGATTTGTCGGCTATACAAATCACTGTCAATTTGCATTTTCAATACATTGCTGCTCCATCCTATTTCCACAGACTGCTTCATGTACCAGTAGCTTAGACCTAAAGGTAGCGAACTGTCAAGTATAGTCATTTGGCTTGTCCAGTTTATTTTGGCTATAGGAGAGGTCAAGAAAACTTCTTCTATTTCCCTGATTCCCATCCTGTAAATGGCAGACACGGTTTTTCCCACATCTTCAAATTGCGCAGGAACTTCCTGCGTAATTGCTAATGATTGACAATCAATCGATTGTATTTGCGCAGTAAGTTCCTGCGTAAATTGCTTGTCATTCAGTTTTAATACTTCATTGGTCACACTCTGTATGGTTGGGACAGACAGGCTTGCATCTGTTTCTATGAAACTTTGCAACGCTCTTAAAGGATATGCTTTTGCAAACTGGCACATATAGGTAAGGTTACGTTCCGAATAGCCTTTCTTTTCAGGGTAATGCAGTCGGATAGCCTTTGCCAACTGCTTGATGATTTTGCTTCCCCATCCGTGCAGCTGCTGGTGATAAAGGATGTAATTGCCTATCTTCCAGTAATGGAACAGCATTTGTGCATTGGCTGCAACAATCAGCCTTACTTGTGCCTGTTCTATTTCCGAACCGACCGCTTGTATGAATGTATCAAAATTCGTTTTCTCTATGTTGGATTCCTTGTTGCTCATATTGTGATGATAATTTCTACAAATATAGTCATTGGTAACTATCTATGAAACTGTTTGATACTTTTATAGTTGATTAAACTTGTTCATGGCATTTGCCTTAATATCATCCGCTATGTCAATGTAGGGTTTCATAGCTTTGTAGTCGCTGTGTCCCGTCCATTTCATGACCACCTGTGCCGGGATTCCGAGAGCCAGCGCATTGCAGATGAATGTCCTTCTTCCTGCATGGGTACTGAGCAAAGCGTATTTGGGTGTGACTTCATCAATACGTTCATTTCCCTTGTAGTAGGTTTCCCGTACAGGCTCGTTGATTTCTGCCAGTTCGCCCAGCTCTTTCAGGTAATCGTTCATCTTCTGGTTGCTGATGACGGGCAGAGCCATGTAATTCTCGAAATGGATGTCCTTGTATTTGTCCAGTATGGCTTTGCTGTATTTGTTCAGTTCAATCGTCAGGCTGTCGGCAGTCTTGACTGTGGTTATTTCGATGTGGTCGGACTTCACATCGCTTCTTTTCAGATTGCGAACATCCGAATACCGCAAACTCGTAAAGCAGCAGAACAGGAAAACATCACGCACACGTTCCAGGTATTGCTTATCCTTGGGTATCTGGTAGTCTTTCAGCTTGTTCAGTTCATCCCAAGTCAGGAAGATTACTTTTTTCGAGGTGGTTTTCAGTTTCGGTTTGAACGTATCGTATGCAATGTTCTGATGATGTCCTTTCTTGAAGCTCCAGCGCAGGAACCATTTGAGGAATCCCATTTGCTTGCCGATGGTGCTGTTTCTCATATCCTTGGTGTCACGCAGGAAGTTGACGTATTCGTTCAATCCAAACTCGTTGAAATAGTTGAACGTTGCATCCTCCTTGAACTCTTTGAGGTGGTTCCTCACTGCTGCAAATTTTTCATAGGTGGATGCCGTCCAGTTATTCTGGTTACCGCACTCTTTTACAAACTCATCGAACACCTCCCAAAAGCTGACAGGGGCTTCTTCCGGCTGTTCTTCGCTGGTGTCTTTCATTCTCATGTTGAAAGCTTCCTTCAACTGTTGGGTCGTTGGCATGACCTCCTGCACCTCAAATTCCTTGAAAATATTCTGGATTTCGGCATAGTATTTCAGCAAGTCCGTATTGATTTCGGCTGCACTTTGCTTTAGCTTGTTGGTACATCCGTTCTTTACCCGCTGCTTATCTGCATCCCATTTGGCTACGTCAATCCGGTAGCCCGTTGTAAACTCGATGCGTTGGCTGGCAAAGATGACACGCATACGGATGGGTACGTTCTCTACGATTGGCACACCGTTCTTTTTCCGGCTCTCCAATGCAAAAATGATGTTGCGCTTGATATTCATAATTGGGTGCGTTTGAAATTCTACACCCAAATATACACCCAATTATTGAGATAGCAAAAGACATTTAGAAACATTTACTTTTACTCTATATTGTAATTTACACTTGATTATCAGTCGTTTGCAGTTTTATGATATTCTGTGAAAGTATAAGTTCGAGAGCCTCTCTCTCCGCAACAGAGTCCTGTAAATCGTAAGATTTACGGGACTTTTGCTTTTTATTCCTTTTCGTAGTCCTCCCTTTGGGGAACGGTTGATTCTTTGGGTTTAGTCGGAGCGATATTCTAAGCTAAATTTTTGCAAGGGTAAATAAAAGCACATAACTTTGCTGTTAGATATTTAGCACTGTATTAAACTATGAGTATAATATACGGGACGAAAATAAACCAACTGCTTGCCAATACTTCACCGACAGGACTATTGTTTGCTGATTGGATGAAAAAAGAAGACTATTCAGGTCAACTGCAAAAGAGATACCGAGACTCTGGATGGCTGACTGCGATGTGCAAAGGTGTGATGTATCGCACTGGTAGCCGTTTGAGTGCTTATGATGCCATTGCTTCATATACAAACATATAAGTTATTTTATCATAGCATGTCACATATATTGGGACACCTTGGTCATAACTTTGCCACAAAAAATAAAATTATGACTCTGAAACAATTACTCGACTCGCTCACATTTGATGAAATTGCACCATGTATTCTTAATAGATATAAGAATTGTGATGTTAGAGGACTTTTGGCTCTCTATAAGCAACATTTTGACTACTTGCGAAGTCTTGTGCCAACCGACCCTGATTTGATAGAGCGAAAAGAGGCGCGGATTTCTTTATACAAAGAAGGAGAGAATATCTATTTGGATGCATTTCCTTTGGAAGGTGACTGTTGGAAGGATAGTCTCTCAAAAGAACTGATTATTGATGACGAAGTAGAAGCCTCTAATGCTGAAATAGCAGCGTGTTGTTTATGGCACACGTCCTTCTATGGATATTTGCCATATCAACGTGAGGAAACTTTTGACAATCTGTTCGATGGCATAGTAAAGAAGGGTGCATTGCTTAGCTCATACAAGGAAAAATTCTCAGACATAATTCCTTCCAAACGTGAGATGGCTGCAATAGCTTCGTTCCACAATGAGGTTAGGAGTAGGATGAAATATTACCGTCACCGCCGAAGAACAAAGCAGAATAAGCGTGATGAGTTATGTCTATCTTTTGAAAAGAGATGTTGGCGCAGTATGAAACGTAGAATTATAAATCGTGAATATTGCAAACGGATCAGTTACTGCTCTTCCTTTATAGAACGTATTATTGGAAACGGATGTGGCATTGACAAAAAAGTTGCATTGCAAGAGCTTGGCACGTTTTATCTTTCAAGCCATGTTGCCATAAGACGACTTGATAGTATTGCGTTCAATGCTGCAAAGCGCCTTGATTATCTCAGAGAACTTATCGAAAAGTATGGAGCATTAGATGACATTCCGCATTATGCAAATAGTTTCATCTGTCTGAGCGCATCTTCTCATTATCCGATAACGGAAGATGAGAAAAGAATAATAAGTATATTAACAAATGGGCAGATTGGAACACAACGACTTTATGTAAAGACAGATGACCACTGCGGCAAAGAGATGAGAATTGACGTAGCATTCTACGAACATTAAAACTATTGCCAATGACAATATTAGAAAAATATATATGGGTGATAAATGCTCTCTACAACAAAGGTGAGCGTGGATTGTCGTTGAAAGAACTTAACGACAGATGGATACGTGACATTAATGTGAGTAATGGAGAGCCGTTGCCTCGCCAGACATTTGATCGCTGGAAAGGCAATATCCTTATGGCATTTGGTGTGAACATAGAATGTAATCTGAAAGGCGGTTATCGATATTACATATCCAATCCAGAAAGTTTGAATAATGGGGAAATAGTCGGATGGCTTTTGGATGCATACTCCACGGCCAACACTTTGTCACAAAATATTCAGTTGAAGAATCGCATCGAACTGGAAGAAATTCCGTCCAACCGTGATTTTCTGACAGCCATCATCGAAGCAATGAAAGACAACACGGTAATTTCTATAACGCACAAGAATTTTACGCACAAGAAATCTTATACGTTTCCTGTTGAGCCATATTGCTTGAAGATGTTTCATAAGCGATGGTATCTATTAGCAAAAAGCATCAATGACGGCAAAATGCGTATTTATGGACTTGACCGCTTGGAGAACGTGGAATTTACGAAAGAGTGTTTTTCTATGCCCAAGGATTTCAACTCAAAGGAGTATTTCTCTACATTTTTCGGCATAGTCACCGATGAGAATGTCGCTGTTGAACGAATAGTTATCCGTGCATACGGACAGCAACAACAGTATGTACGCTCATTGCCGATCCACTCTTCGCAAAAGGAATTGTATGCTTGTGACGCTTATGCCGATTTTGAATTGAGGCTTCGTCCAACTTATGATTTTGTCATGGAGTTACTTCATGCAGGAAATATGATAGAAGTGATGGAACCAAAATCATTGCGACACACAATGAAAGAATGGGCAAAAAGCCTGTGGAAGTTATACAAAAATGACTGACAATTATTGATATGGAAGAAAATAAAATAGAGATATACCGTTCAGCGGACGGAAAAGTCGAACTGAATGTAAAGCTTGAAAAAGATACTGTATGGCTGACTCAAAACCAAATGGCAGAGTTGTTTGGGGTTGACAGAACGTCTATTGTTCGTCATATCAGAAACATATATAAGGCTGAGGAGTTAGATGAGGTCTCAACCTGTGCAAAAAATGCACAGGTTCGTTTCGGAAGGCATTGCCGACAATACACTTGTGGCTTTGACATTAATGATTGCAGAAAGTCGCACTGAGGAGAAAGACGTAATGGTAAAAGTTGTAGTAAACTTAATAAATAAGGAGAACAGATAAATGAAAGTTTTTACACATTATACAAAATTAGGTTCAACGAGTGATGGCATTAGATGGAGGACTATTTTGAAATTCGGTAATTCGTGGGAAGTTAAAGGATCTGTTGTCATGAAGAACCCAGGTGCCGCAAACTTTAAGCGTCCCGATCATGCAGCAATAAATTCTCCTGAAGAATTGAAGCAACTTAGTGTTTTTGATGATGGTGAGCTTAGAGCAGATTGGTATGAGTTTTCCTCTGATCCTACTATGGAATGCATCGGTAGGTTGTTCTCAGAATACTATGCCGCCAAAGGTGAACAACTTGAAGGTGTCGTTCAGATTTTTAATCTTTTCTATCTTCGTGAAGCAAATCTGGCTACTGCCCTAAATAAAGTAAAGCAATTGGAGATTACCAATATGATAGATTATGATATTTCGCATTTGTCATTTCCTGTTTATCTGGGATTTTCAGATTTGGCTTGGCACAAGACTTACGGCGTGGCTGCAAGAAAATTCTTTGATGCAGCAAAGAAACTGGGGGCATTGTATTTGAATGATGATTTCAAAAAAAATGCTTTCATTCATCCGCTATATCTCATGATGTATGGCAAGAATAAAGAAAAGTGTATAAGGGCAAAATATCAGTTTTTCCAGAATACACTCACTCCTATTGTTTCCCAAGAATTAATTGATGCAGCTACAGCATCCATTGTCAAAATTGACAACAAAGCAATAATGCTGAAAATCACAGCTGCACTAAATGAGCAACTTCCATTGGTAAAAGGTGAAGAGAAAAATCATCGTTACATATTTGACGACTTAATAGAACTGACCGTAACCGACAAAGAACAAGGATTTGTCGGTTTCAGACATCTTAAGAAAGGCAAACTTTATTATAACTATACCAATCAAGAAGCCCCCAATGAGTATTTATACCGAGAGATTTTATCCGACTACGGTTTTGATACAGAAAAAACTATAGGAAATAATGTTTGGTTAGCTCGCAAGACTTTTAAGGAATATGGCTCAAATGAACAAGATATCACTCGTAATATCCTTGAAGAACTGAAGAATTTGCATGACCATTTAGCACATGTAAAGTTTAATGGGGATAAAAGAGGTTAATAGTTAACAAAAGTGAGCATGAGTGTCTAAAATCCTGATACTCAATGCTTTTAAATGCTTCGTCCACAGACAAATTTCGGACGATAAGGTCTCTTTTTGAGGCAGAATGAAGAAAAACCGTGCTTGAATATCAACGTGTTATGAGAGGTAGTAGAGTGGTATAAAATCCCTCTCTCTCCGCAACAGAGTCCTGTAAATCGTAAGATTTACGGGACTTTTGCTTTTTAGTAACGGTTAAAAAATTCGTCATGCACCTACCGCTGAATAGTTACTTTACTCCATGACTTTCGTAAAAGCAACTAATCGTCATGTCCGTGAGACCTCCTCGGATAAGGGCTTATTCTTTCCATCTTATACCCACTTCATTTACACCAACCATTCCGAATAGCAATAGGACTTTGATTTGTGATGCAATCTTATCCATGGTCAAATACCTTATATGAAGTTTCTGTACGTTAGGTCAGATGTTTGCCGCCAACTTCCTTCAGATTTCACCTCACAGTGGACACCCTTGCTATTGGCTATACAATTCCCGCTATAAGGGCTTGTTAGGGACTTGTATCCATTAGAATACCTCAGTTCGGGATAAGCCATTTGTTAAATGTAAGTTTCATAGACCTTGTATAGTTACACAAGAGTCTGCCCGCTC